>ENA-OPCZ01000089-OPCZ01000089.1-human-gut-metagenome-genome-assembly--contig:-NODE-89-length-56763-cov-17.170646_pt1 | contig 56763 bp, 45 predicted proteins | sample MGYA00241566_ERZ501483 | MGnify/ENA primary metagenome ERZ501483 (study PRJEB25962, sample SAMEA1965191) | human gut metagenome | biome: human gut; feature: human-associated habitat; material: faeces... | reverse complement strand
TTTATTATTGAATACAGATTCTTCCATTTATTATTGAATACAGATTCTGCTGATTTTACTGATTTTGTTTGTTTTAAATAAAAAAATGTGTCCTCGTACCTCCCGGTCCAAGGACACATCCATGTTAGTATATTTTGTTGACAAGAAATTAGTCTTTGTTGCTGCGCTTGCGTGCAAGATGGTCGAGTGTAATCTTGCGCATACGTATGCTCTTAGGCGTAACCTCAACAAGCTCGTCGCCCTTGATATACTCCAAGCACTCCTCAAGACTCATAACCACCTTAGGTATAACGCGTGCCTTCTCGTCTGATCCGCTGGCGCGCACGTTGGTAAGCTGTTTAGCCTTGGTAACGTTGATAACGAGGTCGTTGTCGTGAACGTGCTCGCCTACCACCTGTCCGCCATATACATCCTCGCCCGGATCGATAAAGAACTTGCCGCGATCCTGAAGCTTGTCTATAGAGTAAGCATAGGCAGTACCGGTCTCCATAGCTATCATCGAACCGTTCATACGGCGTACTATCTCGCCCTTGTACGGCTGATACTCCTTGAAGCGATGCGCCATGATAGCCTCGCCCTGGCTTGCTGTAAGCACATTGGTACGCAGACCAATAATGCCGCGCGATGGAATGTCGAACTCGATGTCTACACGGTCGCCCAGTGTCTGCATAGATGTCATCTCGCCCTTGCGACGTGTCACCATATCAATCATCTTGCTCGAGAACTCCTCGGGAACGTTGATTGTAAGCTCCTCGATAGGCTCACACTTCTGTCCGTCAATCTCCTTGTATATAACCTGAGGCTGACCTACCTGAAGCTCGTAGCCCTCGCGGCGCATTGTCTCGATAAGTACCGAGAGGTGGAGCACACCACGTCCGCTAACAATCCACTTGTCGGTGGTGTCCTCGAATGGGCGAACACGCAGGGCAAGATTCTTCTCAAGCTCCTTCTGCAGACGGTCGTTAATGTGGCGTGATGTAACAAACTTGCCCTCCTTGCCAAAGAAAGGCGAGTCGTTGATGGTGAAGAGCATACTCATGGTAGGCTCGTCGATAGCGATAGGAGGCAGAGGCTCTGGGTTCTCAAAGTCGCATATGGTGTCGCCAATCTCGAAGTTCTCCAGACCCACAACTGCGCAGATGTCGCCAGAGTGAACCTCGTCTACCTTCTTCTGTCCCATACCCTCGAACACGTGCACCTCCTTAATCTTGGTCTTCTCCATTTTGCCGTCGCGGTGGGCTATGGTTACGTTCATGCCCTCCTTTATGGAGCCACGGTGAACACGGCCCACAGCTATACGACCAGTATAGCTTGAGTAGTCGAGCGATGTTATAAGCATCTGTGGTGTGCCCTCAATTACGGTAGGAGCAGGGATAATCTCAACAATCTTGTCGAGCAGATAGTCGATGTTGTCGGTAGGGTGCTTATAGTCCTCGGCCATCCATCCGTTCTTGGCAGAGCCATAAACAACGGGGAAGTCGAGCTGGTCCTCGGTGGCGTTGAGCGAGAACATAAGGTCGAACACCATCTCGTACACCTCCTCAGGGCGACAGTTGGGCTTGTCTACCTTGTTTACTACAACTATAGGCTTAAGTCCCAGCTGCAGAGCCTTCTGCAACACAAATCGTGTCTGCGGCATAGGACCCTCGAAGGCGTCTACCAGCAGAATGCAGCCGTCTGCCATATTAAGCACACGCTCCACCTCGCCGCCAAAGTCGGAGTGTCCCGGGGTGTCAATAATATTGATTTTAGTGCCCTTCCAGTTGATAGAAACGTTCTTGGAAAGGATAGTTATTCCTCGTTCGCGCTCCAGGTCATTGGCATCCAACACCTGGCCACTGTTATCCTGGCCGTCGCGGAAAAGCTTTCCCGCCAACATCATTTTGTCCACAAGTGTGGTCTTGCCATGGTCTACGTGAGCTATTATGGCAATGTTTCTAATGTCTTGCATCTATATATACCTTATAATAAAAAAACTTTCTGCAAAGTTAATAACTTTTGTTTGAATAGAGAAACGATGTGGCGGAAATTTATTATTCAACACTTGGCAAGGGGGATTTGGATGGGAGGTAAAGAGGGAGAGGAGAAGAATCTTTACATATTGGTGCTTTTCGTTATTATTAGGCATTTTATTTATAAAAAAACAGAAAGTATATAACAATTAATAGGTATTTTGTATGGTTGTGTGTAAGAAAGGCAGTACTTCTCTTTGAATTGTTCATGCAAAATATATACATTTGCAGAGAGTTATCATTATTATATAATTATTAACAAAAATTTCTTTATTATGACAAAAAAGTACCCTTTGTCTTATTTGGGGACAGTTGCCCTTTTGTCGCTGTCTGCAATCGGTGGTGCTAATGCTCAAGTGAGCAACTACATTAAGCTTTCCGATTCTTATCAGGTGGAAAAAGAACGCTTGACTCCGAAACAGCTTCAGGAGCGATTAGCAGAGGCCAAAGCCAAGCATCCATTGCGTTACATGCGCGTGTTGCCATCATCGGCTGTAGCCAAGCATGATGGTTTGACACGTATCAACGGCAAGGCGAGCACGACACAGCAGTCTGCCCAGGGCATTAGCAACACTATTATGCGTGTGGCATCCGAGGATGGTAGAAAGCTTTGGGGCAATGTGCTCTTCGACAATACATGGGCGAGCGTTAGTTCCGACTACTATGCTTATGGTTGGTACGAGTTTATGGCTAAGAAGCCTGTAAAGGTAAACCAGATTTTTACCGACGACTTCTTCCGTGCTACTGGTAGTGGAGCGTGGATTGGCAACAATCTCTACTTCATTATGTATCAGAATTTCTGGGGTATCGATATGATATACTATTATAAGTATAACACGGATACTTGGACGCAGCTTGTAGAAAAGTCGACCGAAGATTATTCGCTTATTGCCAACGAAACTGCTGTGGCTCCCGACGGCGAGACAGTATACGGCGATTATCTTAACGCAGATGGTACCGGCAACGAACTATGCAAGGTTAACTACGAGACGCTAAAGCGCACCAAGATAGGCGATTTGCGCCAGGCATATGTGGCAATGGGCATGACCAAGGAGGGTGTGCTCTATGGTGTGGCTACCGACGGCAATCTATATAAGATAGATACCACAACAGCCGAGGAGACTCTTATTGGCTCAACAGGCAAGCAACTTAAGTTGAGCGATGGCAGCTTTTACTATCAGAGTGGAGAGATTGACCAGAAGACCAATACATTCTATTGGGCATGTGTAGACGCAAATAAGCAGTCTACTCTTTATACTGTAGATCTTGCCGATGCAAGTCTTTCGCTTGTGGGCGATTTTGAAGGACAGAACATGATAACCATGCTTTCTATCCCTAAACCCGCAGCAGAGGATGGCGCTCCTGCAAGTGCCGAGAACCTGACATTCGACTTTAAGAATGGTTCGCTTACGGGTGATGTTTGCTTCACTATACCTACTAAGACATTTGCTGGCGGCGAACTAACGGGCGACATATCTTATACTATTACCGATGGCACCAATACACTTGCCGAGGGTAAGGCAGCTCCTGGAGCCGAGGTGCGCCAAAGCGTTACGCTGAAAGACAATGGTACTGTAAACTTTATAGTTGCTCTTGCTAATGAGGTAGGTACGAGTCCGCGACTCCTTGGCAGCAAGTATGTGGGTATGGACAAACCAAAGTCGGCTGGCGACGTTAAGTCAACCCTCGATAATGCTACAGGTAAGGTGACCGTAACATGGACGGCTCCAACCGAAGGCTTATACGGAGGCTATATGGGTGACATTACATATAATATTGTGAGATACCCAGATGGAAAACTGTTGAAAGAAAACTACACAGGCACAACCTATTCGGAGACTCTTCCTGCCGATGTGGAGAAGAAAGTGTATGGATATGGCATCACTCCGGTGAACGGCTCAATGAAGGGCGACGAGAGCGTAAGCAACTATGTGGCTTTCGGTAAGGCTATTACCCCTCCTTTCTATGGCGGATTTGATGATGCTTCGGAGATGGCTCTGTACAACATTATAGATGGAAACGGAGATGGTGTAACATGGGCATGGGAAGAACCTAACTGGAGTAATGATAAAGACGCAAGTGCCACTACCGCACGCTCGGAAAAGGGCGCAGCCGACGAATGGCTCATTACACCGGCACTTAAGGTTAAGGCAGGTTATGTGTACAATGTATCATTCCGTGTAAAGTGCTACTCTAAGTATTATCCGCAGAAGTTGGAGGTTAAGTATGGCTCAAGCGCAACAGCTTCTGGCATGACCGAGACCTTGTTGCCAGCTGAGACATTGGCTACTTCCGAATATCTTGTTCGCAAGGCTGCACTTGCTCCTACAAAGGATGGCGAGATGTTTATAGGTTTCCACGATATTAGCGAGAAGGGTCAGCAGGCTTTGAAAATTGACGATATCAGTATAGGCGAGGGTATATCGATAAGTGCTCCTGACAGCGTAAGCGAGCTAAGTGTGTCGGCAGGCGCAAAGGGTGCTCTTCAGGCTACACTATCGTTTAAGGCTCCAGACAAGACCTTTAGCGGTGGCAAATTGGACAAGATAACCAAGTTCCTTATTCGCCGTACGGGTAAAGTTGTAGCCGAGGCACCTGCTGCAGAGCCAGGTTCGGTAGTTACATTCACCGACAATACTGCTGTAAATGGTATCAATATCTATAGTGTTGCAGCTGTAAACGAGTCGGGTTCCGGATTTTACTGCACACCTAAGGCAGTATATGTAGGCAAGACAGCACCATCTGTACCCGAGAATCGTCGCACAGCCGAGCATCCAGACAAGGTTACATTCTCTTGGGAAGAGCCTACTGTTGGCTTGTACGACGGATATGTAGACCCGTCAGGCGTGACGTACGTTATAGCAGAGCGCAGCGGTTCCGACTATTATCCAACATACGATGCTGTAGACTCGGTTAAGGCAAAGACAACAATAGACATTCCGATGGTTACCAATACTGGCAACCAGAGCCTTAAGACTCTCTTCATATCAGCAAAGAACGAGTATGGACAGAGCTCGTACAAGGCTATGCCGTCTATTATGCTTGGCAAGCCATACGCGATACCATTCGCTGAGAGTGTGTCGCAGAACCTTCTGCATGGTCGTTTGTGGACAACATACGGCACGGGTAAGTCAGACTTCTGGACAATAGACGATAATTATCCCGACTGTGTAGACAACGATGGTGGTGCCTTCCACATGATTTCGGAGGCAAACGACGATTGGGCTTATCTTGGAACAGGCAAGATAGCACTTGCTGGTGCAGCCGAGCCAAAGCTTATCTTCTATCATAAGGCTGCTGCAAATAGTGGCGCAAAGATAAAGATTGAGGTTGAGTTGCCCGACGGTACAACAAAGGAGGTTGCCAATATAGACGCAGCAAAGGATGGTGGCAATTGGACTGCATCGGCTGTTTCGCTTGCCGACTTTGCCGAAGAGGAGTTCCTCTCTGTAAACTTTGTGGCACAGGCCAATAAGGGTGAGGTGGTATACATCGATCGTATGTTCATACGCGATACATATACATACGACCTTAATGCCGAGATTGAGGCGCCTGAAAAGGCAAAGAAGGGCGATACCGAGACAGTTAAGGTTACTATAAACAACTTTGGTTCTAAGGATGCACGTGGCTATAAAGTTGAGCTTTATGCCAACGGAGAACTGGTTGATACAAAGACACCATCAGAACCATTGAAGGCTTATTACTTTGAGACATTCAACTTTGAGTATAAGAGTAACATACTTGATGACAAGGAGGCTGTCGATTTGAAGGCTATCGTTATATACAACAACGACCTCAACACCGACGATAACGAGGTTTCTACATCAACCAAGTTTGAGCTTTCAAGCAAGCCACGTCCTGAGGCTGCAACAGCTAAGGAGACTGAAGGTGGAGTAGAGATTGCATGGACAGCTGTAGATTCTTCGTCTAAGACAACAACAGAGAGCTTTGAGTCGTACACTCCTTGGAGCACAGATGTCTTTGGCGATTGGAAGTCGGTAGCTAATATCACTGGCACAACAGGCGGACCGCTTACTATAAAGTATCCGTCTCAGGGCACATCGTTTGCATTTACACTTGCCGATCCTCTCACTGATTGGCTAACAGCAAGTCAGCTTGATCAGGTTCCGGGCTTTAAGGCACATACTGGTAATAAGTATCTTGCATCATTCTTCCGTGCCGATAACGATGGCAACAATGTATCGCAAGACAACTGGTTGTTCTCGCCAGAACTTTCGGGCGAGAAGCAGACCATAACCTTCTGGGTAAAGAACGAGAACGACGAGGCGTACAACACCAAGTATCCTGAGACATTCGACGTGCTATACTCTACAACCAACCGCGATCAGGCATCGTTTACAAAGATAGGCGAGACACATACCACATCTAAGGGCGAATGGGAGGAAGTTAGTGTTGAGTTGCCTGCAGGTACCAAGTACTTTGCCATCAACCAGAACACTTATGCTTCAAATGCCTTTGTGTTCATGATTGACGACATTACTTATACCTTTGGTCCTGGTGCCGTTACCGAATATAATATCTATCGTGACGGAACACTTGTAGGTACAGTATCAGCCGATAAGACATCGTTTGTGGACAATACCGCCAAGGACAACACAACATATATATATGGTGTGACAGCTGTTTATGCAGACGGTGAGTCGGAGGCTGCTGTTGCTACAGCCATAACAACAGGCGTTGAGAGCATCTTTGCTTCGGGCAAGGCTTACGATGTCTATACTGTAGACGGCATTTGTGTTGCCAAGAACGTTAAGAATCTCTCTACATTAAAGAAGGGAGTATACGTTATTGACGGCAAGAAAGTTGTAGTTAAGTAATTTAAAACAAGCAAGGCCCCACCCCTGGTCGGGGGTGGGGCCTTTTTTAATATTATATATATATGAACAATCTCAAAAGATATACAATCATTCCTATTGCCTTTGTGCTACTTGCTACCAATGCTTCCGCGGCGCCGCGTACCAAGGTACAGATGCAGGAGATTGCTGCAAAATTGTTTGGCAGTGGTAAGCTAAAGGCTGTGGCAAAAAGCAAGGCTCAAGCCGATATCAATAAGTTGAAAGAGCTTAAGACATCAGATGGCTATGTCATTTATGGTTTTGACGGCAATGGTTTTGCTGTGATAGCAACCGACGATGCATCGCCTGCCATACTTGGATATAGCGATTCTAAGTATGGAACAACAATCTCAAATCCCAACTTTGAATGGTGGCTATCTATGGTGAACGAGGCTGTTGTGGCTCGTGCAAAGGCGGGCAAGGCTCCAATAAAGAGCAAGATGCCAAGCACGTATGGATATGCCGAGTCGGTGCCAGCACTTTGCGAGACTCGTTGGGGGCAGGATGCACCATACAATAATCTTTGTCCTACTGCCACAAACGGCAAACGCACATTGACGGGATGTGCTGCTACATCAACTGCTCAGGTGCTATTCTACCATCGTGCTCCCGAGCATGGTATAGGTAGTCATACCATATACTATCCAGCTAACAATATGGCTGGTATGAAGATAAGCGTGGACTTTGAGAAGGATAACTACGACTGGAACGCTATGCTCGAGACATACGGCTCTGGCTATTCTACAGAAGAGGGCGATGCAGTGGCACTTATTATGCGCGACCTTGGTGTTGCATTTAATATGGAGTATGGCAGCGATGCCGAAGGTGGTAGTGGTGCATTGCACGAGAATGTGGCTATAGGACTGCAACGTTATTATGGCATAGACGATGCCAAGTATATTGTGCGAAAAGATTATAGCGATGACGAGTGGATGCGTATCATATACGGACAGATAAACGACAAACAGCCCCTTGTATATGGCGGATTTGACAAGTCGATGGGAGGTCACTCGTTTGTGTTCGACGGATACGATGCCGAAGGTAAGGTGCATGTCAACTGGGGTTGGGATGGCTCTTACGACGGCTATTATGATATGTTTATTCTCGATCCATCGGCTTATAAGTTCTCCAACAATCAGGAGGCAGTTATAAATATTGTTCCAGACAAGTCCTCATCAACCTTATCTGCCGATATCGCCCTTAATGAAGCTGGTACACTTGCTTTAAAATTAGATGCCGACAAAATATTCGGTTACGACTGCTTGAAGGTTAGCGGCAATATCAATGCAACCGACTTGCGCACTATACGCAGTATGGCTGGACGAGATGCCGAGGGCAACCGTACTCGTGGACATTTGCGCGAGCTTGACCTGACAGATGCTAATATTGTTGTCGGTACAGATTACTATATGATGGAGAATGGCAAGAAGCTGATTGTGGAAAAGGACGCAAGTGTGCCCGACAAGGTGTTTGCACAGACCAGATTGCAGAAGATAATTCTGCCTAAGGCTGGAATAAAGAACTTTGGCAAGGGTGTGTGGGCTTACGCCAACAAACTAAAGGAGGTTCAGATGACGGCTGCTGCCGATGCCGACTTCTGTTTTGTGGACGGTATCGTATATAATAGTGATAAGACTATTCTGCTTGAAGCACTTCCGTTGCAGACCGAGGGTGTGGATGTGCCAAAGGGTGTTACGACGATAGCCGACTATGCCTTTGCTGGTTGCAACCTTATGCCGCGCGTTTCGCTAAGCAACGATGTTAAGACTATAGGCAAGGAGGCCTTTGCCAATTGTTGGTCGATGAAGGAGTTTAAGGTTTTTGCTAAGGATGTGCCACAGCTTAATGGCGCCAATGTATTTAATGGTGCCAACACAGAGAGCTGCTTGCTTACAGTGCGTGCCGGACAGAAGACACGTTTTCAGAATGCTGCCCAGTGGAAAGACTTTGCCAAAATTGTTGAGTTTGGTACAACCATAAAGGCACGCAACGTGGCTCGCGAGTATGGAGACGAGAATCCACGTCTTACCTTTACTGTAAGTGGTGACAAGGTAGAGGGCAAGCCTGTACTAAAGTGCGAGGCTACACCCGAGAGTCCGTGTGGACGCTATACCATACATATTGAGCCAGGAACGGTTAATGATGAGGCTGTAGAGTTTGAGGATGGATATCTTGTAGTGACACAGGCTCCGCTTGATGTAACAGTAGAGGATGCAACACGTGAGACAGGCATGGACAATCCGATATTCAACATTGTTTATAGCGGATTCAAGAATGGCGAGACCGAGGAGGTTATTGATGTTAAACCTGTTGCAACGTGTATGGCAGATGCCTCATCGCCCGCAGGATTATACGACATTACCGTTGGTGGAGGCGAGGCCAAGAACTATGAATTGTTCTACAACAACGGTGTGCTTACGGTGACACAAGCTACAGCCATAGACAGCATCCTTAATCATCCCGCTGCAATGGACATTTACACCCCTCAAGGCGTATGTGTTAAGCATAAAGCCACAAGTTTTGACGGCCTTGCGCATGGTATATATGTCGTGAACGGCAAGAAAATAGTGAAGTAATAAATGAGTGGGGGAGGTACGACATTAGGCCGTATCTCCCCCTCTTACTTTTTTTAGCCTTGTTGCAAATTGTCCATACACCATGCAAAGGCCCTTGCTGTGCGTTGAGGCTCGTCGCCAAAGTGTCCGCCGTGGTTCCACTCCAGAGTGGTGCGGTGGTTGCCCAATCGCGTTTGCATAAGCAGGTGTTGCCTGCGCACGCCGTCGCCAATAAGCCTCATACGCTGGTTGCGGCAATGCTCCTCTCTGTCGCCCAGACTAAGGTATACGCTTTGTGCCATTATGGGGTTGGCCTGTGCATAGATGCTCCAACGATCTATCCACAACGAGGGCGAGGCGGCAGCCACAGCACCGAACTTGCCCGTTTGGCATGCAGCCCAAAGAGCCCACATAGCGCCTAAGGAATAGCCGCCAACAATGCACGGCATACGGCTGTAGCTATGCTCCAGCCAGGGCAGCAGCCGGTGTAGCACAAAGCAAAGTGTGTGGCGTGCATGCAGCCCCACCTCGCAGTCTACGGACACAGCATCGTCGTGCCAAGGCATAAGGGCCCGAGCCCATTGGCAGGTGTCGAAGGCAGCAAGCACAAACCCTCTGGTAGAGGCTTGCGCTATAAGCTCGGCCTCGCGGTTCAGTCCGTCGTTCTTCAGTTCGTGCCGTGCCGAGGGCTGTATCAGCAGATATTCGGGGTGCTCGGTGGCGAAGGTCCTTACAGGTGTAGAGTCTATGGTCTGTTGTATAGTTTGCATAGTTGTATGGTTTGGCTTATAGTTCACGTTCTTTCTTTGGTTCATCCGATATTTGGAGTGATACAAACTGGAGTTAGTCGGGGAGGATTATATTTTTTTTGAATACGGATTTTTCTGATTTTACTGATTTTATTGCCTCAAAAGCGAAGCTTCAGTTTAATCGGAATAATCCGTATTCATTTATTATTGAATATAGATTATTCTGATTTTACTGATATACTGGCTCAAAGCGAAGCATCAGTTTAATCGGAATAATCCGTATTCATTTATTATTGAATATAGATTATTCTGATTTTACTGAAATACTGGCTCAAAGCGAAGCATCAGTTTAATCGGAATAATCCGTATTCATTTATTATTGAATATAGATTCTGCTGATTTTACTGAAATACTGGCTCAAAGCGAAGCATCAGTTTAATCGGAATAATCCGTATTCATTTATTATTGAATACAGATTCTGCTGATTTTACTGAAATACTGGCTCAAAGCGAAGCATCAGTTTAATCGGAATAATCCGTATTCATTTATTATTGAATACAGATTATTCTGATTTTACTGAAATACTGGCTCAAAGCGAAGCATCAGTTTAATCGGAATAATCCGTATTCATTTATTATTGAATACAGATTATTCTGATTTTACTGAAATACTGGCTCAAAGCAAAGCATCAGTTTAATCGGAATAATCCGTATTCATTTATTATTTAATATAGATTCTGCTGATTTACTGAAATACTGGCTCAAAGCGAAGCATCAGTTTAATCAGAATAATCAGTATTCATTTATTTACAATTCTGTCACTCCATATTCTGGATAAACCTTTTCTTTTTATTAGCGTAGTGAGGGGGGATGCTATTTCACCACAATCTCATCGGCAAACACCCATCCCTTGGCAGCCTTGGCCTTAATCCTGATGTATCGGGCGCTGGCCTTGCCACGCCACGACAGTTGCCGGTATTCGGAGGTAGGGGTTTCCTCGATAGGGTATGTATTGCTGTATATCTCCTTAAACAGGGTGTTGTCGCGGCTTATGCTGACACGATATTCGGCAGGGAAGTAGATTTCGGGGCCGCAGCTCTGCATAAAGTCGGTAGCTATGTACGATATGTTCTGCATCGACCCGAGGTCGACGGTTACATCCATGCAATAGTCCTTGCCAATGAATCCCTGCCATCGTCCGTCGCCAAATGCCCATCCGCCAAAGCCGCCGTCGGTAAGTGTGGCTTGGCCCTGAGCCCGATACTGGTTGTTGTAGGGTTGGTTGTACACAACCTTGCAGCCCCGTGCCTTGTGTCTTGCTATGCGCAACGAGGCAGGGCGCTCGCCATACTCGTGCTTAAGACAGAAGGCGTTGACACCCCTTTGCCTAAGAAGGGCGGTATGAGCCAAGGCACGTTTGCGGAAGTCGGCAAAGTTCTTGGTCTTGGTTCCGTTCCATGCCGTCTCGGCTATGGCCAGGGCTCGTGGGTACAGCATGTATTCGGCATGCTGCTCGGTAGGCACATACTCGCACCAGAGGTTGCCCTGAATGCCCGTAATCTTGGATTGCTCGGCTTCGGGCAGGTCGGCACCAGGCACATATGCGTAAACCTTGTCCAGCGGCAGATATCCGCCTATAGCCTCGGGTTGTGTATGCGGAGCATCCTGATAGGCATCAAGATAGCAATAGGCACCAGGCGACAGCACCACGCCATAGCCATGCTGCAGGGCACGGTGTGCATATTGAGTGTCGCGCCATACCATAACAGTGGTGTTGGCAGGCAAGTTAGCGGCTATAACCTCGTCCCAGCCAACAAGCTGTCGGCCGTGACGTTGAAGGAAGCGCCCCATACGTGCAATGAGGTGGGCCTGCAATCCGTCCCGGTCGCAACCCAGTTGTCGCATCATTTGCTGGCACAAAGGGCAGTTGCCCCACGACTTCTTGGCAGCCTCGTCGCCACCTATGTGTATGTATCGGGATGGGAAAATGCTGATAACCTCGCTAAGCACATTCTCCAGAAAGTCGTATGTGGCAATGCTGCCAGGGCAGAAGTCGGCTTGCTGGTAAGGCTGGTGTGTGCACGACAGTTCGGGATATGCTGTAAGCACCTCCTCGGAGTGTCCTGGCATTTCTATCTCGGGCACAATGGTTATGCCCCGTTGGGCAGCATAGGCAACAAGGTGGCGCAGCTGGTCTTGGGTGTAATAGCCACCGTATGCATTGCAAGAATCGGCGTAAGTATATCTATGCCCATTGGCAGCCCATTCCTTCCATGAGGCTTGGGGGCGCCAAGCGGCAAAGTTGGTAAGGCGTGGATAGCGTTTAATCTCGATGCGCCACCCAGCGGCATCGGTAAGGTGCAGGTGCAGATAGTTGAACTTGTATTGAGCCATAATGTCCACCTGCTTCTCAAGGAAGCTGATGGGGAAGAAGTGGCGCGACACGTCAATCATAAGCGAGCGCCATTGATAGGCGGGGGCATCGTCTATGTCGCAAGCCATTATGCCGTGCTTGGTGGACAGTTGGGCTATAGTCTGCCAGGCACGCAGAAAGGCAACGGCCGAGGCAGCACTAATAGACAATGTGTCGGTGGTGATGTGCAGACGGTAGGCTTCAGGTGAAGAGGCATTGGCAAGATGTTGCAGTAGGACAACGTGTTGGGCCTGCAAGGAGTGATGGTCGAGCACATGGGCGCTGTATATGTTGCGGGCATCGTTGCCAACAAGGTTAGTCACCTTAAACTTATCGGCATTGATGTTGAACGAGCCTTTGTTGGCCTTAAACGTTTGTGGCTTTGGCAAAAGGTTTTGCGACGCTACCGGTATTGTGGCGAGCAACGCAGACAAGAGGGTGGTGATAAGAGGCTTGATAGTCATATATATAATAAGGTGAAAAAAAGAGGGTGTGTCAAAATAGGAGTTAACGGAAGTTTGGGCTTCGCCCGAAGTTAACGGAAGTTAGCGGACATATGTATAAATTGCTGAAAATAAAGCATTTGTCTGTTCGCTCGGCTTTGCCGCTTGCTTTAGCAAGAACTCCCATCCATCGTAGATGGATTAACTTCTTCTTAACTTCCTCTAACTCCTATTTTGACACACCCTCAAAGATATATTGCTTTGTTTGAAAGCTGTTTAGGGGGTGATTGACAGCGGCGTTTACTGCATGTCGTAAACTACCTGCATAAGCTTCTTGCCCAGGGCGTCGGCCTCCTCCATAGTGGCAGCCTCGCTGTATACACGGATGATAGGCTCGGTGTTAGACTTGCGAAGGTGAACCCACTTGTCGGGGAAGTCGATCTTAACGCCGTCGATATCAGTAATCTTCTCGCTCTTGAACATCTCCTTAACCTTCTCGAGAATAGCGTCGATGTTGGTAGAAGGAGTAAGGTCGATGCGGTTCTTTGCAATCTGGTAGCTTGGGAATGTGGCACGAAGCTGGCTTGCGGTGCATTTCTTGTGAGCCAAAGACGAGAGGAAGAGAGCGATACCTACAAGAGCGTCGCGTCCGTAGTGGCTTTCAGGATAGATAACACCACCGTTGCCCTCGCCGCCAATAACGGCATGCTCGGCCTTCATCTTGGTAGTAACGTTTACCTCGCCTACAGCCGATGCAGCATACTTGCCGCCATGTTTCTCGGTAACATCGCGCAGAGCACGTGTAGAAGAGAGGTTGCTTACGGTGTTGCCAGGTGTGTGAGACAGAACATAGTCGGCTACGCTAACGAGGGTATATTCCTCGCCAAACATCTTGCCATCCTCGCAGATGAAAGCAAGACGGTCTACGTCTGGGTCGACAACAATACCGAGGTCGTACTTGCCAGTCTTCATCTCGTCCATAATGCCAGTAAGGTTCTTCTCCAATGGCTCTGGGTTGTGGGCAAAGTCGCCGTTAGGAGTATCGTTGAGTATAGTGAATTCTACACCGAGAGCCTTGAGCAGACCAGGGAGTATAACAGCACCAACGCTGTTGATAGCGTCGACACAAACCTTGAACTTAGCGTTCTTGATAGCCTCCACGTCGGCAAGCTTAAGGTTGAGCACGCTTTCGATGTGGCGCTGGTCCATAGAGTTGTCGCGTGTATACGAACCAAGGTTGTCTACATCAGCATAGTCGAAGTCTTCTTTCTCGGCTATTTCGAGCACCTCGTTGCCATTCTCCTTAGTGAGGAATTCGCCCTCGCTATTGAGCAATTTCAATGCGTTCCATTGGCGTGGGTTGTGGCTTGCGGTGATGATAATGCCGCCAAGTGCGCCAGTCCAACGTACAGCAAGCTCAGTAGTAGGAGTAGTAGCGAGGTCGATGTCGATAACGTCAAGACCCATACCCATAAGAGTTCCGCAAACAATGTTGCGCACCATGTCGCCAGAGATACGTGCATCGCGTCCAACAACAATTTTGCCGCGTCCCTCTGTTTTAGCGTTGCGCTTCATGAAAGTAGCGTAAGCTGTTGTAAACTTAACGATGTCAAGCGGGTTGAGAGTGTCGCCCGTGTGTCCGCCGATAGTACCGCGGATGCCTGAAATTGATTTGATCAATGTCATAACGATAGAGTTTTTGAATTTTTAATAGATTTGACTTTTGTGTTTTTAGTATGTCTTTTTTTTTAAAGACAACGTTCGTATGTTATTTCGTACAGGCAAGGGTATACGCTCTGTGCAGCCGCACTCTGTCCCTGAGAATGTGGTACAATAAGCTTAACCTTAGCCAGCTCGGCATCAGCGCTATCGTATCTGCCGAGATTGATGTATGTGAATGGTACAAGCCAGCCAGAAGGCACAGCAGCCGAGCCGTATGTAGTGTACATAATGCAGAACTGCTTAGAGAATGTACCATTGAATGTGCCAGATGTATTCTTAACGTTCATCTTGTCGGTGCACCAAGCATACTGGTATATGTTTGTAAGCTGCAATGCCGAGTCGCCCTCAAGAAGGTTGTACTCGTTGAATCGGCATGTTACGTCAACATCCTCTCCATCCTTGAGCTTCTTGCCAGTGCCCTTGCTGCGTATCTGCATATACACGCCAGTGTTCTCGAACAGCACAAATTCGTTCTTGGCTGTATCGGTGGTGCAACCTTGCTGCTCGAACTGCGATTCCGAGATAACATTTATCTTTTTGTTGGCAATGTATCGGTTTATGGCAGAGCGTTCCTTCTTCTTCATGTCGGCATAAGTCTCGGTGTCGCTGCACGAAGCAAACGCAAGTGCTGCAAGCACTACGCATATCAGCAATTTAAAGTTCTTCATTGATGTCTTCTTCTGTTTATATAATCTAATATTCAATTACAAAAGTACAACTTTTATATTTAATTTCTATATAATAGGTGCTTTAAGTTGGCTATATTTAACTTTTTTCGCCATTATTTTGTCAATAAGTCCTCGTAATGGGCAAATGCTCGACGTACAACCCGCTCGGCTTCATCTAATGTGCAATGCAGACGTCCGCCGCTGGCATTAAGGTGTCCGCCACCGTTGAAGAATTCGGAAGCAACAAGATTGCAAGGAAAATCGTCTACCGAGCGCAATGACACCCAAATGGTATTGTCGCGTCGGTCGTCCTCGCGCAACGATATAGACAGGCGCATACCCTTAATCTTAAGAGGCTCGTTAACAAGCCCCTCGGCATCGCCTTTAATAAAGTGGAAGTCGCGCATGTCGCGTCGCGATATAGTGAAGTAGGCAGCGTGCAAGTCGTTGAAAATGTTTAGCTTCTGACTCATCAGGTATCCGCGCAGCCGAATAGCCCAAGGACTGAAGTTGTTGAACACGTTGCGGTATATCTTGTCCTTGTCGATGCCTTTGGTAAGCAATTGACTTACGATGAAGAATATTTCGGGTTGGTTGCTGTTGTATGTGAATCCGCCAGTGTCGGTCATCATACCGCAATATATGCATACGGCACACTTGCGCGACATCTCCTCAAAGCCTCCCAACTGCCATATTATGCGGAACACAAGCTCTGATGTGCTTGACATCTGAGGATGCGACACCGTGAGCACAGTATCCATCGAAGGGTCGAGGTGATGGTCAATCATAATCTTATGGGCAGGCGATTGCTCAAGGGCGTATTTCATCTCGTCCACACGATTGGCTCCGTTGAAGTCGAGACAGAATATTAGGTCTGCCTTTTGCAACATCTCGTCAGCCTTGTCGGCAGCGTGCTTGTCGTATCTTATGATGCGTTCGGAGCCTGGCAACCATTGAAGGAAGTCTGGATAGGCATCGGGCACAATAATGTCTGGCTCCTTGCCTTGCGTGCGCAGATATTCTGCCCAAGCGAGCGAAGAACCGAGAGCATCGCCGTCTGGTGACTTATGACAGCATATCACAATGCGGTTTGAGTTGTCTATATTCTCTTTTAATGTGGCAATTTCTGCCTCGGATAACAATTCTATTTTCATTGCTTACGTTTGATTGAGCTGCAAAGGTAATAATAATAGGTGGGTTTACCAACTAATTATAGGTAGGTTTACCAACTTTTTGGGATATTTGCAACTTTTTGTTGTTGGCTTGCGTCAAATTAACATAAACATCAAAAAACATAAGTTGTGCAAATTTTAAAATATTAAATAAACAATTATTATGAAGACACTACGACATTTATCAGTATTGTTGCTGCTCTTGGCAGTGGGCGGCGTGTGTATGGCTTGCTATTCGAGCAAAGACCTAAAGGCACACGGCAAGCGTGTTACCGTTACACGCGATGTGGGTTATTTCTCTAAGGTTGACGCCTCTGGTTCTGTAGACATAGAGTTTGTGCAAGGCAAGGAGCAAGCTATGCGCATTGTGGGATCAAAGCAGTTTGTCGACAATATTGTTGTAGAGAAGAAGGGCGAGACGCTGTATGTATCGCATAAGAGCAACAGCGTTATCTCATTTTTCGACGACGATGTCACCTTATATATATATTCACCCGACCTTACTGAGGTAAACCTAAGAGGTTCGTGCTCGTTCGACGTAAAGGGCGCGCTTGATACCGACAACCTTAAGGTGTCGGTTATGGGTTCTGGAGAGGCAGACTTTGACTCAATTGTGTGCGATGCTATCAACTTTGAGGTGCGTGGTTCGGGATATATCGGTGCAAAGCGCATTGATACTAAGAATGCTGTGGCTAATGTATTTGGCTCAGGCGACCTCGACTTCGACCTGCTCAAGGCAGACAATGTACAGTTTACGGTGAGTGGAAGTGGCGACCTCGATGCTATGCTGTCGCAGGTAAAGACCATGCAACTAAATGTTGTGGGCTCGGGAGATATGGACATAAAGGCACAGAACTGTGGTGTTGCTAACTGTACTTCTGCTGGCAGTGGCTCGATAACACTCTCGGGAACAATGCGTGATGTTGTGAAGAATGTCACAGGCTCGGGCGATATAGATACAAGCAACTTGAGAGCAGTGTTGAAATAAAAAAATAAGTGTTTATTAAACCTTTTTATCTGTATATCGTCTATTTTTGTATAAAGCTAAGGATGTGTCAAAAAAGGAGTTGAAATTCCTGTTTGACACATCTTTCATGACTATACAGAAATAAAAACAATAAAACAGATAATGAAACAATTTCTAATCTCACTCCTGTTGCTTGTCTCTGCTACAACGGCATTGGCTCAACGCAACATCACGGGTACCATTACCGACCGCGACACACATGAGACAATGGAGCAAACTGCCGTACAATTGCTTAAGGCAGACAGCAGCTATGTAGCTGGAACAGTAACCAATGCCGATGGAGCTTTTAAGTTGCAGGCTCCACGTAATGGCAAGTATATTGTAAAGCTCTCAAGTGTTGGATACAAGACGCTGTTCCGCAATGTGACTATAAGCAACGACAATGACGCCAACCTTGGTAAGATTCAGTTTGCCGCATCGGCTATAGCTCTTAAAGGCACCACGGTTACTGCCCAGGCATCAAAAGTGGTGCTAAAGAAGGATACCTTTGTATATAATGCCACGGCATTCCGCACACCCGAAGGTTCTACAATTGAGGAACTTGTGAAGCGTCTGCCAGGTGCCCAGGTAGATGAAGATGGCAAGATTACGGTTAATGGCAAGGAAGTTAAGAAGATTAAGATAGATGGCAAGGAGTTTATGGTGGGCGATACCAAGACAGCCATGAAGAATTTGCCAACAAACATTGTTAACCAGATTAAGGCTTACGACGAGAAGAGCGACCTTGCAAAGGTTACTGGCATTGACGACGGTAATGAGCAAACGGTGCTTGACTTTGGTCTGAAGAAGGGTATGAACCGTGGTATGTTTGCCAATGCCAACCTTGCATATGGCACCAAGGACCGATATTCGGAGCGTTTTATGGGTGCTGCTTTCAGAAGCAATATGCGTGTTATGGGATTCGGATCGTTTAATAATACCAACGATATGGGACCTCATGGTGGCAGAGGTGGCGCCTGGGGACGTGGCAAGGATGGACTTAATGCTCCTAAGATGCTTGGCACCAACTTCAACTATGATAATGGAACAACTCTTTCTTGGGACGGTTCGGTGCGCTGGAACCATAAGGATGGCGATGCTTTGAAACGTTCTTCATCCGAGAATTTCGTAAGTTCGTCTTCATCGTTTGCCAATTCTTTGAGCCATAACTTTACCCGAAGCAATTCGTGGAATGCACAGATGCGTTTGGAATGGAAACCAGATACCCTAACCAATATTATGTTCCGTCCTACAATGTCGATAACATCATCCGACGGAAGCAATACCAACAACTCAGCCCAATTTAATGACGATCCTTATCAGTATGTCAATAATCCGTTGGAGGCTGAGTCGATTGAGATGCTTGCACAGCAGGGCAAAATGGTCAACACATCGAAGACAAGTTCTATAAACTATTCGGATTCGAAGAATTTTGGTGCTATGCTCCAACTTAACCGTAAGCTTAGCTCTAAGGGACGCAACGTAACATTGCGTGGCGACTTTAGCTATACAGATGGCGACACCAAGCAGTTGTCTACCAACAACGTACATCTGTATCAGACTAAGGATAAGTTTGGCAACGACTCAACATATCAGACAAACCGCTACAACGTTACACCTACCAAGAACTATAGTTACTCGGTACAGACCACTTACAGCGAACCAATATGGCGTGCCACTTTCTTGCAGTTGAGCTATAAGTTCAATTATTCTTACTCGAAAAGCGACCGTGCTACATACGACTTCTCTAATCTTGGCGAAGATTTCTTTGCCGGACTAACACCGAAGTATCGCCGTTGGGACGATTGGCTTACACGTCTTCAGAATCCATATACCGACTATGAGGACAAGTCGCTGTCACGCTATTCGGAGTATCGCAACTATACCCACGACATCGATCTTATGATACGTATGCTGCGACAGAAGTATCAACTCAACTTCGGTGTTAAGGTTCAGCCACAGACGTCAAAGTTCATACAAAACTATCAAGGCGTGTATACCGACACGGTGCGCAATGTGGTTAATGTTACTCCTACTCTCGATTTCCGCTACAGATTCTCTGATGTAAGCCGACTGCGTATCAACTATCGTGGTACAACAGCACAACCATCGATGACCGACCTTCTCGACATTACCGACGATAGCGACCCACTCAACGTTACAAAGGGTAACCCAGGATTGAAACCTTCGTTCACCAATCGTCTGCGTGCCGAATACAATAATTATATAGAGAAGCGACAGATGGCGATAATGGCGAGTGTCAACTACTCTAACACACGCAACAGCATTGGATATAAGGTTACATATGATGAGAATACAGGTGGTAGAACAACACGACCAGAGAATATCAACGGCAACTGGAATGCAGGTGGTATGTTTATATTCAATATGGCTGTAGATACAGCTGGATACTGGAACATAAATACCTTTACAAATGTGGACTATCAGAACCGTGTGGGATACCTGTCGCTTAATCGCAATGCCGACTCTGACCGCAATGTTACTAAGTCGACAACAATTATTGAGCGATTGGCTACCAGCTACCGCAACTCTTGGCTTGAGGTAGAACTCGACGGTTCGCTCAACTATATGCACACTCGCAATAATTTGCAAGCCACATCTAATCTTGACACTTGGCAGTTTGCTTATGGTGGAACAATCAACATCACTACACCGTGGGGCACAAGTTTGTCAACCGACTTACATCAGAACTCACGACGTGGCTATTCAGACAATTCGATGAATACAAATGAGCTGGTATGGAATGCTCAGCTTTCGCAAAGTTTCCTTAGGGGACGTAATCTAACATTGTCATTAGAATTTAACGATATATTGTCTAACCAGAGCAACTTCTCACGCACAGTGTCGGCAATGAGCCGCAGCGATGTAGAATACAACTCTATCAACAGCTACGCTATGCTGCATGTCATCTATCGCCTTAATCTCTTTGGAGGCAAGCAGGCACGACGCGATATGATGAAACATCGTCCTGGAGGATTTGGTAGACCAGGCTTTGGAGGTCGTCCACCAATGGGAATGCCTATGGGTGGCGGTCGCCGACCAATGATGTAAAAATAAAATTGGGTGTTTAGAAACTCGCAACTAAGAGTTTTCTAAACACCCAATTCTTTTATTCTACCTTAACCTTTTCATATCCCATAGACCTCAACATCTGCTCAAACTGCACCTTCGCATTATTGCGTGCGGTTTGATAGTTGGCCTTTGTAAGGCAGCGCCGCTTCATCATCATGGCAGCCCGGTTATACATATCCTTTCGGTCTTGATGGCTCCACTTTCCCGATTCTATAAACGAACGTGTGCGAGCCTCATCAATAAAGTTGTTGTCGAGTAGACGTATCGGTGGCAATATGGCACGCAAGGTGTCGTCTTCAATGGCAAGCCATCCCTCGTGTGCCTCTTTCATATTGATACCAAGGCGTAAGGTTCCGTAGTATATGCGCACCAACTTGTCGTCGGAAAAGAAACCATGGCGCACAGTGTCTACCATCTCTTCGTCGTTAATCTCAAGAAACGACCACTCACCAATTTGTTCAATAGAGCGTATCTGCGATGGTGTAATGTCTATCTTCTCGTTCTTGGTTATTACGGCAGGCGTTGATGTAGACGACACTTTATTTATATAGTGGCGTGCCACGAGCACAATGGCGACTACCGCCACCACCACAAGCACCACCTTAATTATTAAGGCGCGTACCGGGGCAAATATCCAAGAGCATCGTTTGTTCTTATCCATATTATCAAGTCTTTTAAGTATCTATATTGCTACAGTAGGTGTGGCTTGTTGCCGTACCATGCCAGTGGCTTTTTCTTATTTCTTTTTCTTCTCAACCGTTGTCTTGTCAATCAGAGCCCCAACACCATGTTTTGTAAGGTCGTGCCTGAAAGAGATGGTGATGTTTTCGGCCTTGAACCCCATCTGTTGCAACATTGGTACCAATACGTTAGCCGCTCCAATACGAGCCGACTCTAATATATTAGTCTTTCCTATATCGGCTATTATGGCTTGGCGCCCTTGCTGTTCGAAGGCAGACAGCTCAGCATCGGTAAATCGGCTGCGTGTAAGTGCCACGTACTCTTGTATGTCGTTGTGATTGATACGTGACGACGACAGTACGATATGCGGATCGGGCAATATTATTTCTATATGCGACGAATCGCGCACCACATTCTCCGCAGAAAAGTTGGCAAAGTCGATGTATGCCTTTACTGTAGCATCTACCGGTATGGCAACCTTTCTTTCGCCAAGAGGCAGCTTTACGTCGTAGTCGTGGTTTAGCACTTTGCCCTTAAGCGACAGTTGGTCGTCGTGTGTAATTACCTTGTGCATACGATACTCTGTGGTGTAAAGGCGCGAGCACTTTTGCGCTTGCATTACAAGCACTGCAGTTGTGTCTACTTTGGGTTGTTCAACCTCCTCCTTTTGTTCCTGTCGTTTGCTGCACGAAACGGCAAGCAAGGCTATCATCAGAAGTGATACGAATGTTATTCTTTTTGTCATAATCGTCTTGTTTTTATTAAACATGGATGCCTGCTGCCACAATACATTTATTCGGCCTGATTGTCTAAAGGCTTGCGATAGTTGCATCCCTCACGCCAACGGCTACATCCGTAAGCCGTTTTGCCCTTAATGATGGTTCCCTTGCCACATACTGGGCATGTTGTACCTACAAGAGGGTCGTTGTTTGATGTTGCAGTCGGTGTGTCGGTTGATGTTGTTGAAGTGGCTGCCTTCTTCTTTGGTGCAGCCTTCTTCTTGGCTTTCTTCTTAAGGTCTTCCTCGCTAAGGGTGGTAACGCGACGGTTGCTGTTGTCGCGCAGCACATCATTCACAATCTCCGTAATCTGCTGCTTCAGACCGTTTATAAAGTCGGCTGCATCGTCCTTCTTGTGTTCTATGTCACGCAGACGCTTCTCCCATATACCCGTCAGCTCGCAACTCTTAAGCAGTTCCTCATGAATAGTGTCAATCAGTTCTATGCCCGTAGCTGTAGCCACCAGGTTCTTGCGCTCGCGTCGTATGTAATGGCGCTTGAATAGAGTCTCTATGATTCCTGCTCTGGATGATGGACGTCCTATTCCGTTCTCCTTTAAAGCGGCTCTCAATGTTTCGTCTTCTACAAATTTGCCCGCTGTCTCCATAGCCCGCAGCAATGTAGCTTCGGTATAATACTTAGGAGGTGTGGTCCACTTCTCGGATAGAGTAGGTATATGCGGTCCGCTCTCACCCTTTACAAATGTAGGCAGTGTGCGTTCCTCGTCGCCTTTGCGTTCGTCATCATCAGCTGTTGCATTCTGTTGTGCATAAACATCACGCCATCCAGCAGACAATATCTCTTTTCCTGTAGCCTTAAACTCCACATCCTCCACAGTTCCAAGAACAGTAGTTGTAGAGAATTTGCAGTCGGGATAGAATACGGCTATAAATCGGCGCGCAATAAGGTCGTACACATTGCGTTCCATATCTGTAAGGCCGGTTGCTGGCACTCCTGTTGGTATGATGGCATGGTGGTCGGTAACCTTAGATGTATCGAACACACGTTTCGACTTAGGCAATTTTTTGCCCTTTAGTGGTTCCATCAGTGCTTCGTATTGCTTGCTTATGCCCGAAAGTATTGATGGACACTTTGGGTATATGTCATCGCTAAGAAACTGAGTGTCGACACGTGGATATGTTGTAAGTTTGCGTTCGTACAAACCTTGTATAAGCTTGAGTGTAGTTTCGGCACTGTACGAGAACTTGCGGTTGCATTCCACCTGCAACGATGTAAGGTCAAACAGACGTGGTGGTGCCTCTGTACCATTCTTCTTCTGTACTGCTGTAACGGTGAATGGCTTGTCGGCAATGGTGGCAAATGCAGCCTCGCCTTCCTCCTTTGTACTGAACTTGCCCTTGGTTGCGGTAAATGTAGTGTCGCGATATACGGTTGCAAGCACCCAGTAAGGCTCTGGCTCAAACGAGTCAATCTCCTTCTGTCGGTTAACAATAAGCGCCAAAGTAGGTGTCTGTACACGTCCAATACTCAGAATCTGTCGGTTCTGTCCATATTTAAGAGTATATAGTCGGGTGGCATTCATACCCAAAAGCCAGTCGCCAATAGCACGGCTCAATCCGGCAATGTATAGCGATTGGTATTCGTTTTGGTCTTTCAGCGATGCAAATCCCTCGCGTATGGCTTCGTCAGTCATAGACGATATCCACAGACGTTTAACCGGACACTTTGCACCAGCCTTTTGCATAACCCAGCGCTGTATCAGCTCACCTTCCTGTCCGGCGTCACCGCAGTTTACAATGCCGTCTGCCGATTGCATAAGCTTTTCTATCACGGCAAACTGTCGTTTAATGCCGTCGTCGTCAATTAGCTTTATTCCGAATCTTTGAGGTATCATCGGCAGTGATGACAGGCTCCAATGCTTCCACATCTCTGTGTAGTCGTTAGGCTCTTTAAGCGTACATAGGTGACCAAATGTCCAAGTCACTTGGTAGCCGTTGCCCTCCATATATCCTTGGTGCGAGTTTGTTGCGCCCAGAATACGGGCGATATCCTTAGCAACACTTGGTTTCTCGGCAATGCAGACAATCATGTTTTTTTCTTGAGTTTTATTTGTTTATGATGCAAAGTTAGCTATAATTTTGCTATTATGTGGGTGCCTTGGCGAAATAATTATCACATATATGTGTCTTCAATGTCCTAAAAACTTGCCCGAACGAAATAAAAGTGTTAGCTTTGCATTATCTTTTTATTGACCACATGAAGAAAATATTGTTGTTAGGTTCAGGCGAGTTAGGCAAGGAGTTTGTCATCGCCGCAAAGCGTGCAGGACAATATGTCATTGCATGCGACAGATACAAGGGTGCTCCGGCAATGCAGGTTGCCGACGAGCATGAAGTGTTCAACATGCTTGATGGCGATGCTTTGACTGCTGTTGTTGAGCGTCATCATCCCGACATTATTGTGCCTGAGATTGAGGCTATACGCACCGAGCGTCTTTTCGACTTTGAAAAGGAAGGCATACAAGTGGTGCCAAGTGCCCGCGCCGTGAACTATACAATGAACCGTAAGGCTATTCGCGACCTTGCAGCTAAGGAGTTAGGACTGCGTACTGCCAAGTATTTCTATGCCACCACTCTTGAGCAATTGCGCGAGCACTCAAAGGAGATTGGTTTCCCATGTGTTATCAAGCCTCTTATGTCGTCGTCGGGTCATGGTCAGAGCATTGTACGCAAGGCCGAAGATTTAGAAAAGGCTTTTAATGATGCTATGGAAGGAAGCCGTGGCGATGTTAAGGAGATTATCATTGAGGAGTTTGTCCACTTCGATTCTGAGTTTACATTGCTTACCGTTACACAGAAGGATGGTCCCACATTGTTCTGCCCGCCTATAGGTCATGTGCAGAAGGGTGGCGACTATCGTGAAAGTTGGCAGCCGTTCCAGTTGCCTGAAGACGAGCTTCGCAAAGCAGAGGATATGGCAGAAAAGGTTACACGCGCGCTTACCGGAGCTGGTCTTTGGGGTGTGGAGTTCTTCCTTACCAAGCAGGGTGAGGTTATCTTCTCTGAACTTTCGCCACGTCCGCACGATACTGGTATGGTAACGCTTGGTCATACCACCAACCTCTCCGAATTTGAGTTACATTTCCGTGCCGTTATGGGACTGCCTATTGCTGGTATACATCTTGAGCATGCTGGTGCAAGTGCAGTTGTACTCTCGCCTTCAGAAACCAACGACCCTCTGCCATACAATCTTGTTGATGCATTGAAGGAAGACTATACACGTGTACGTATCTTCGGCAAGCAGGAGGCTCATGTTGGTCGCCGTATGGGTGTGGTTCTGTGTTATGGCCAACCCCAAGACGATACAACCCTACTTCGTGATAAGGCTAAGCGATTGGCAGCTACCGTGCTTGGTACCGACCCTTATATGGAGAAGTAGGTTAAGCATAGGTTTGCCTAGGCAAAACTAACTAAAAGAAATAATGAAAGTTTCTGACGCTAAGATTATTGAAATACAAAAGATTGAAGACCGTCGTGGCAATCTGTCGGTTGTTGAAGAGTTCAAGGACGTGCCCTTCCATATTGCTCGTGCCTATTGGTTGTATGATGTGCCTGGAGGTGAGAGTAGGGGAGGACATGCACACCGTCGACTCAAACAATTGCTTATAGCTCTTAGCGGCAGTTTCACAGTTACATTAGACGATGGTAGGGAGCAACGCAAGTTTTTGCTCAATCATCCCTACCAAGGTTTAGAGATAGAAACAGGTATATGGCGCACACTCGACGATTTTTCGTCGGGTGCTGTATGCCTTGTGCTTGCTTCCGAGCCTTACGACGAGTCGGACTATATCTACGACTACGATGAATTCTTAAAATACAAGGGATGCTCACGGTAATAAGATACAATCAAGATAGAGCTACCGAGTGGGATGCGTTTGTTGCTGGAGCCAAGAATTCAACCTATCTCTTGATGCGTGGTTATATGGACTATCATAGCGACCGATTTACAGATTGTTCGCTGATGATTTATAAACATAAAGACGAGGTAACAATTAATGCTACGCTTGTTGCACTTCTTCCGGCAACTATTCATGGCGATGAGCTGCGCTCGCACGGCGGACTGACATACGGCGGACTAATTATGAATTCTGATATGACAGCCGAATTGTGTCTTGATGTATTCGCTGCTATCAATAGTTTCTTACGCAACGAGTGCGGTGTAAACAGAGTTGTGTATAAGCCAACACCATGGATTTACCACACAATGCCTGCAGAAGAAGACCTTTATGCTATTGTCAAAGTGTGCAAGGCGCAGATATTGGGTCGCGAAGTATCTTCAACTATTTGTCTCGACAACCCACTCAAGTTTACAAAACAACGTCATCGTGGTGTCAACAAGGCGCGTCGCAATGGCATACGAGTGGAAGAAAGCAATGACATTAAGGCTTTCTGGCATATTCTCGACAATAATCTTATGGCCAAGTATGGTGTGCATCCCGTTCATACCATAGCCGAGTTGGAGCTTCTTTGCTCTCGTTTCCCCGACAACATACGTTTATTTATGGCTTATCTTGGCGATGAGGCTCTTGGCGGAACATTGGTGTTTGAGTGTGGCAGAGTGGTTCATACTCAGTATATCTCTGCCTCGCCACGTGGCAAGGAGCTTGGAGCCTTAGACCTTGTGTTCAGTTGGCTCATCAACGAGCGTTATGCCGAAAAGCCTTACCTCGACTTTGGCAAGTCTACCGAAGATCAAGGTAGCTATCTTAACAGCAACCTTATACACCAGAAAGAGGGATTTGGAGGTCGTGGTGTGTGCTACGACATTTACGAATGGACTATAGAATAAGAACTACGAGATGATAAAATTTCTTGACTTAAAGGACGTCACGGCATTGCATAAGGAAGATATCAACCAAGCCGTGGCAAATGTTGTCAATGGTGGATGGTATCTACAAGGTGCCGCCAACGACGACTTCTGCCATAAGTTTGCCCAGTATATAGGCACACGCTATTGCATAGGCTGTGGCAATGGGCTTGATGCCCTTACCCTTATCTTGCGTGCATACAAGGAGATGGGAGTGATGAAGGAAGGCGACGAGGTTATTGTGCCTGCCAACACCTTTGTGGCTACCATACTTGCCATTACCGAAAACCGTCTTAAGCCAGTGCTTGTAGAACCTCGATGGGATACTTTCCAAATAGACGATAGCCTTATTGAGCAAGCTATTACCCCACGTACCCGAGCCATAATGTTGGTGCATCTCTATGGTCGCTGTGCTTATACCGAGCTTATTGGCGACATATGCCGCCGCCATAACCTAAAGCTTATTGAGGACAATGCCCAGGCTCATGGCTGTATGCATGGTGATAGACGTACTGGCTCACTTGGCGATGCTGCTGCCCACAGCTTTTATCCAGGCAAGAATCTTGGTGCCCTTGGCGATGGTGGAGGCATAACTACCAACGACAAGCATCTTGCCGATATGGTAAAGATGCTTGGCAATTATGGCTCCGAGCGCAAGTATGTCTTCTCGCATGTTGGTGTCAACTCGCGCCTTGACGAGATACAGGCTGCCGTGCTTGCTGTAAAACTGCCCTATCTTGATCAGGAGAATGCGCGCCGTCGCGAGCATGCCCTATATTATATAAGGTGTATCAACAATCCTGCAGTATCGGTTCCTACCGAGGATTATTGGCAAGAGAATGTATTCCATATATTCCCGCTAATGTCTCCGCATCGCGACGAGCTGATGCAGTATCTTTTGGACAACGGTGTTCAAACCGCCATCCATTATCCCATACCGCCGCACAAGCAGAAGGCTTATGCCCAGTGGAACAATATGTCATTGCCTATTACTGAGCGCATACATAGAGAAGAATTGAGCCTACCTATCAGTCCAACGCTCACCGATGGCGAGCGTCAGAAGGTGGTAGATTTAATCAACAGCTTTGTTCCGTCACGTGTTTGACGTGTCGTCTTGGCACATATCTGCCCGCATCACACATTATACATAATATATACACTACACAAATGAGCAATAACAACAATCATCAGCTTGGCGAGGCACCTTGGTTTCACGTCATCATATCTACAGGTTTTGGCACGGGTTTCTTTCCTTGGGGGCCTGGCACCTTTGGCGGACTAATAGCCTTGCTTATATGGATAGGTCTTTATTTCGTGCTTTCGCCATTATGGCTATGTGTTGCAACAGTGGCCTTGGTGTTGGGCTCGTTATTTATTGGCGTGTGGACCGATAATGTAATGGAGCGTTATTGGGGCGAAGACCCGCGCACGGTAATCATAGACGAGTACTTTGGCACATGGATGGCTACGCTGCCCGCTCTATTTGTAGACGGTCCGGCATGGCGCCCTATACTGCTTGCATCTCTTGGTTTTGTGCTTTTCCGCATAATAGACATCACAAAGCCTCTTGGTTGCCGATGGGTAGACCGCAACATACATGGCGGATGGGGATGTATGCTTGACGACGCATTAGCAGCATTCTACGCTATAATAGTGGTGACGATTGTACGCTTTGTGATATAAAAATGTTTAACAAAGTTTGGCTTTTTCGTCAAAAGTGCTTATCTTTGCACAATCCTAACATTAGGATGATAGTTATCCAACAATAAAAAACAATCAAAAGCATTGCCTATCGGAGCACATTTACTTAATTATAAAAGATTTAAGAAATGAAAAATTTGCAAGATATGACCGACGAAGAGTTGGCCTTATCATACGCTGATGGGAACAACCGGGCTTTTGATTTGTTGTTGCTGCGCAACCAGTCTAAGTTATTCTCATACATACTCTTCGTGGTGCACGACCGCGAGACTGCCGAAGATATCTTCCAAGAAACCTTCGTCAAGGTAATTTCGCGCCTACAGGAAGGACGTTATACGGTTAGCGGTAAGTTCGGTGCGTGGATTATGCGTATTGCGCATAACGCCATAATGGACTGGTATCGCGACCAGGCTTCTATGCGCATTGTCGACACTTCTGCCGACAACGACCTCTCAAATATCCCTGGTGCCGATATCTTTGAAGGCAATATAGAGAACCGTTTTGTCAATTCGCAGATAATGACAGATGTGAGACGTCTGCTCGACGCACTGCCTCCAATGCAGCGCGAAGTGGTATATATGCGCTTCTATCAGCAGTTGTCGTTTAAGGAGATTGCCGACTCTACCGACGTTAGCATAAACACTGCCCTTGGACGTATGCGATATGCGCTACTCAATATGCGACGCATGGCAAAAGCAAACAATATGGTTCTGCAACTGGCGTAAAAAACTATAAAAAACAAAAGAGGTTGGTGCAGGATGCTACCAACCTCGTAAAGACGGATTTCGTAAAAAACGAAATCTCTAAAAATGATACCGCAAATATATAGCTTTATCTTGAACAAAACAAATATTTAGTGCAAAAAAGTGGGTTATTTAACATATTAAGCTATTTTTGCACCTTGTTAGGCATATAAACACTTATTTATACTATGGGTAGAAACAAATACTCGAACAAGGAGATTGACGGCATTGCTAAGCTGTTGCGACTTAAAAATTCGGCCAATCGTGCCAAACAAAAAGAACTGAGACATAAGTTGCGCGTGGAATATGAATTCAATATTTCCGACTTTAATGTCCCAGGTCGTTCCTTTGGCGAACAAGAATTGTACGACGCTATAAACCGAAGAGCTATAGTTATACTCGACGATAAAACCATTGCTGATATGAAGGCTAAGCGCCAACGCGATCGTGAACGCGATGAGGCTATACGCCAACAAGAAGCTGTAGAAGCTGGCGAACAGACCGACTGGAAAGAAGCTATGAAGCAGTGGGAAGACTGGGAAGCGCAAGAAATGTCGAAGATAGAAGATTAATTGTGTCTTCTATCTTCTTAAAAAACATCAAACTCTAAACCTGTTGAAAATCAGTGTGTTGTACTAATAATGAACTTATTTAGACTTTATTGTAACAAATAAAGATTTAAAAATTCTTGCCGTAATATTTAATTTGCTTATCTTTGCAAACGTGTTACGGACAACACTCTATGTGGTGGTTGCGGCAACACAACAAACAAAACAACTATCAAAATTTATAAAATTAAAATCTGTATTATTAACTAAAAAATCAAAACTATTATGATTAAAAATTTACGCTCAATCATTGCAGTTGCATTCATGACAGTATGTGCTTCAGTTTCTGCACAGTCAACATTCAACTTCAAAAATCTTTACGAAAGTAAGGTAAACGAAAAAACTGGTAAATACTATTTGGGTGACACCAAAAATCCTGATCAAATAACCGTTACAACTACAGTGGATGATGTTACTCTGTCTTTTATTACAGGTAATTGTAGTTCTGCACCTCAGTACGTAAAGTATGACGAAGCTAGCACTAAAGCTACAGGCTGTGTTGCTCTTTATGGAGGTAAAGCAGGTGAAGATATTGCAGCAGAGGGTTCAAAGATGAAATTTGTCAAGACTAATGGTAACATGAAAGAGATTATCTTTGAAGCCAACAAAGTTGCAGGAAATGGTGTATTTAAACCATCTACAGGAGAGGTGAAAATGGACTCAAAAACTCGTAATTACACTTGGACAGGTGATGCAAGCGAGGTAACATTTACAATTTGTAAGAAGGATCCTAAAAAAACATCTGCTCTTAATTTTAATGAAGTGATTGTTAACACAACAATTACAGGCATCACCAACATCACAGCCGAGAAGGCTCAGAACGGTGTTCGTTACAACCTCGCTGGTCAGCGTGTAAGCAAGGACTTCAAGGGTGTTGTTATCGAGAACGGCAAGAAGATGATTGTAAAGTAATCGGGAATATATTTAAGAATCTTAATGAGTAATGGGTTTGTTGAGGCTGCAGTCTCGACAAACCCTTTCTTCTTTTATGTCATGGCATATGGACTTATTGGCTCTGTTTTCACACCATAAATATGCCTCCAAAAAGTAATATAATATACTTTGCCATTTAATATAATATACTTTGCCATTTAATATAATATACTTTGCCATTTAATATAATATACTTTGCCATTTAATATATATTACTTTGACCTTTTAATATATTGACTTTTCTTTGTTTTTTTCCGAAACGTCCCCTTAATATTAAATTAACCTATTTTTAACCCCATATCCCTTTGTTCGTATATATTATTTGTATAACTTTGCAATATCATAGGGTGCTACCCTAACAATGTGTAAGAAACATCAAACATTAAAACATCTATAAACTTTAAAACAAAACTATTATGATTAAAACTTTACGCTTTACATTAATGGCTGTGATGATGCTCATTTGCGGAGCTATATCAGCACAGGAAGTAACTCTCGACTTTACGGATAATTCGAAGTGGAAGTTGCCAACCAAGAAAACTACTGAGACCAAAGAGTTTACTAATGGTGAATATACCATTAAGTTGACTATAAATGGTACAGGTGATAAGATTGGTTATAATTATAGCTCTTATAAGGATTCGCATTTCCTTATTCTTGGTAAGAAGGATGCTACCTTGACATTCCCTAAGTTCGATTTTGCTGTATCTAAGATTGTTATTGAAGGTTCAGAAAATGGTTCTGCATCTACAAAGCAGAATATCTTTGTTGGTGACAAAGCTGTTAGCACAGAGACAGTAGGTGTAAAAACGGCTAATACCTATGAGATTGATCCTTCTTATCAGGCAGCTGGCACTCAGTATGTGTTGAAAGTTCTTTCTAATCACAACACTCAGATTACTAAGATTCTTATCTACAAGCAGGAAGGTGCTGTTAAGAAGAATCCTGCTCTTGCTTTCTCTGTTGATAAGGTAAACCATGAGGTCGGTACTGATTTTACATCTCCTACTTTCTCATGGGATACTACTGCTGCCGTTAAGTTCTCTTCAGATAACGAGGCTGTTGCTACAGTAAATGCAGAGGGTGTTATTGCTCTTGGTACAGAAGAAGGCAAGGCTGTTATTACAGCTGAGGCTGCTGAGAACGACACGTATGCTGCTGGTAAGGCAACTTGCACTGTATATGTATGGCACTACGTAACATACAAGAAAGCTACTGCGATTGAGTCTGGCAAGAAGTACCTCATCGTTGCACAGCGCGATGGAAATACATATTATGCTATACCTCAAAAAGAGACCGCTAATTACGGCTACCTTTACACACAGATGAAGGAAGGAACTTTGGACGAACTGAAGATAGAGTCTTCTTACGACGACAACTTCGTATTTGCAAAATTCGAGGATGGTTACTCAATCCAGGACTGCTATGGTCGCTACCTCTATATGGATAACGAACACGCATCTTTCCAGCTTGGTAAAGAGCCTGTAGCTTGGGAGCTTGAGGCTTCTGATAACGGCACATTCTCTCTTACAAACAACGGCAAGTTTATCCAGTTTGGTCAAGGTACATTCACATCATTCGGTGCTTACGCTATCATGCAGGACATTACCGTTCTTCCTATGCTCTTCAAGATGGTTGAGGGTGCGACTGGTATCAATAACATCCAGACTACAACAGCTGTTAAGAACAACGTGATGTACAACATCGCTGGCCAGCGTGTTAACAAGGACTATAAGGGTCTTGTTATCATGAACGGCAAGAAGATGATGGTTAAGTAATTATAGGCTTGTATAAGTCTATTGTACAACAATAAAATTAATAAAAAACGTCCATTACATGCGTAATGGACGTTTTTTAATTATAGGAGGTACGGTCTCCGAACCGTATCACTCAAGCAACTTTTTTATCTATTTGTTTTGTTATACCCTGTCTTTTTATTACTTTTGCAACCATAATCAATAAAAGAAAGACACAATGATAGTATTTGCAGACAAACAGGATATAACACGTGTAGGATTGATACACGTTGCCGACAGTTTAAGCGAGGCACCACAATATTGCTGTGTAGAAGACAAAGCTACGCTGATAGAGACACTTAACGAAGAGTCGGACGCTGTGGTTTATCTCGACTATACTATGTTCGACATTAACGATGTGGCAGAGCTTCAAATCATAGCCCAGCGTTTTCCAAATGCCTTATGGGTATTGTTTTGCGACGAACTAAGCTATGAGTTTATCAATCAGACTGTGGCAAACAACCGTCAGTTTGGTATTGTGATGAAGGATTCGCCATTGTATGAGATACGCGAGTCGATGATGTATGCCTTGCGCCACCAAAGGTTTATCTGCCAACGTATAGCCGAGATGTTGCTCAATCCGCCTGTAGTAGACGATATGTCGCCAGCTATTGCCTGCCTTACCAAGACAGAGACAGAAATACTGAAGCTTATAGCCATGGGACTTACTACAAAGGAGATAGCCGAACGCCGCTTCTCCTCATTCCATACAGTAAACACTCATCGCAAAAATATCTTCCGCAAACTTGGTGTCAATAATGCACACGAGGCTACCAAGTTGGCACTACGTGCCGGAGTGGTTGATAGTGCCGAGTATTATATCTGATGTTACCATAAGGCAACTTTGCCGTAGCCACCCATATCGAAGCTTGCGCTAATTCCCATTGCACGGAACACTCTTGCAATAGTTCCAAAGGATAGGTTTTTACCATTTTCAATACGGCTAACTTGCGACTTTGTTACCCCCATTAACTCACCAAGTTGTTCTTGGCTTAGTTTCTTGGCTTTACGGGCTTTCTTAATAGTCTCGCCCATTAGGTAGGAGTTTATATCCGCTTCGTATTTGTCGCGTAGCGGTTCTCCTTCCTTTCCTAATACTTTGTCAAGCATTTCTTCATGCGTGTATAGTTTCATCTGTTCCATAATCTTTATTTTTTAGAGTTGAAATATTTTGTTCGTATAGTCTCAGCTTTGTCTATTTCTTTTTGGGGAGTTTTTTGAGTTTTCTTTATAATTCCATGAGTTGCTACTACCAATTTGTTCTCGTCTGTGTCCCAAAATGCAAACAGACGATATGCTTGTTTATTGTATAGAGTTCTAAACTCCCATATTTCGGTGTTTTCTAATTTCTTGAATATCTCTTTGTCTATATAATACATACTTTTTCCGATGTTGTATGTTATCTTGCTTTTCACCTTGTCATCAAGTGAAGCAAGAAACTCTATTGCTTCTTCTAAGTATGCAATTTTAAATAATGGATCTTCTTTCATAGGCTGTTTGTTTGTTATTCGTTCAACTTGTTCATTGCAAAGATATGAAGAATAGTTGATATATAACTCAACAAATAAAAATGTTTCTCTTTCTAATATATTATTTAACATTTGGTTGATGCCATACAAAAAAGGCTCACGAACCAATCCCGGTCCATGAGCCTCAAAGGTAAATATAGATGTTTAGAAATTAGTCGTTTTAGTGCATTTGCACTATATCTTAGAATGTCGCCATAAAGGCGAATCGTATACCGTTTTCCTTGATGTCCGGTCCGTGATAGTTCATACGGCGAACATAGTCTATAGCAAAGAACTTGAATATGTTGTGCACACCCACTACTATTTCCCAGTAGGGTGTCTTCTTGTCCATAACCTTAGTGCCTTCAGGGAACTGGAACAACAATGGGTCGTTCTGGTTCTGTGCCAGCATTGGGTTGTTCTTGTCGGTAAGTGTGCTCCACATACCCTTTACTCCAATCCACTCACGCCACTTAAGTTTGCGTATCAGCGGTATACGGTTTAATATTTTTCCGTTTAGGTCCCACGATATAGAACCATAGCAGTAGCGGTCGTTAAGGAACTCCATGTTCTTCATCATCGACATAGTGTTCTCAAGCTCAAAGTAGGTAATGTTTACTGGAGGCATGCAAAGCAATGGGAAAGGCACCTTGTTCCACTGTGCTCCCGCATTGATGTGCGTGTCGATATATCCCCAGCTACCCATCCAGAAGCGTTTGTATATTCCGGCTTCGGTGAAGTTGAGCTTGTATTGTCCGCCAAGCACATTGTTCAAGCCAACTGTATGGCTTACCGTAAACTCAGGAGCGTCGAGGTTTACCGGCCAGCGTTGCTGCTTGGTGTTGATAAATGTCTGTCCTGGGCAGTAGCGCAATCCAATCTTGAATTCGGTTGTGCGTATACGGTTTACATATTCGTTGCCGTCGGCAGTAGGATTAGTTATTGCTCCAGGCATCTTCTTGAATACAAGGTCGCCAGTTGGACGGTTGCTTTCTGCCTTTACGGATGTGTTTATAGAGAATCCCCAGTCGGTTTCATAGTCGAACGACAGCTTCTGTCTGTTGTAGAAGTACATCTGTTCTACCTTCTGTGTGCGCAACGACATAAATACGTTATCCTTGTTGTGTATTAGGAACTTGTCGGAAGGCGACATAACATCATATCCCGTCTCGAAGGTGATGTTGCGCTGTGGAAACTCAAACGGCACATTCTTCTTCTTGTTGAGCGAGTAGGTTATCTCCGTGCCATAATAGTGTTTTTGCGACTCTGTACCATAGGCATAATATCCCTTCCAGAAGAGATGCTTGTTGAGGTTGGCTGTAGTACGGCCACTGACACGCAGACGATACTTGTCGACAAAGTTGGAAGATATAATGGTGTTAACCGGACCAAAATCGAACTTCGACTTTGTTCGCATAGAGCCCGTCTCAACATAGTTTTCGAGCAAGGCACGCAGTCCGAAAATAATCCATTTAAAGTTCTTCGACTGTTCGATGCGGTGTATAAAGGCATTCATCGACGATTCGCCCTTAGTAAGTTCCACTGCACGATACTGATTCCAAAAAGCCTCGTCGCGCACCATAGCATCAGCCTCATGCTTTACTTTAGCTTTGCCCTTAAACAGTTTCTTAGGCAAATCGTCGAAGGCATAGTCGTCGTATCGTGTAGTTTTGGTAACAAGAACCCCACCAAGGAACTTGTTTACCTTAAGCTCAGCAGTAAGATCATCCACCGAAAGCGCCCATTCGCCGTTAGGCAACTTGGTGTACTCTTGTGTAATCTTCATATCCTCAACAAAGTTCACATCTGTGCGCTTAGGCAAGGTGAATGTGCACTTCTTGACATGAAGTGTAGAGTCGGCAAGTACAAACAGCTCGCCACGGAATCCAAAGTCCTGCTGGTTGTTAGGTATAAACTCAAGATGATAGCACAAGTCGTGGTTTACATACACCGTATCCTGGATGTAATAGCGGTAGAACGAGATAGCGGTCTCGCCTATAGGCGATACAAACTGATACTGCATAAGGCGCATGTGGTCGTCGTAGATATCAACATCGGTGAAAACCTCCTTAAGCATGGTATTAAGAATCTCGCCAGTCTGAAGCAAGTTGTTAACACCCTCTTGGCGCTGACCTTTAATAATGTCTTTCTCCTCCTTAGGGTTCTTGCGGTAGATGTGCTGAGTAACAGTTTCGTCTACCGACACTGGAAGTATAAGCTTGCCGTTGTATGGCGAAGTCTCTATCTGGTCCTTAACATACGACTTGTTCTTAAATCGGCCCGTAGTAAGGTCTTCGGGCTTGATGTCGTTAAGGGCAAACGAAATCTTTTGGTACTTGTTATACTGATAATAGTCGTTGTTTTCGAGATGGGTACGTTTCTTGGCGGCAATGACACGCTTCATAAGCTCCACTGCCGGATTGTTCTTGCGCGAATAACGTTCGCGCTTCTGTTTGATAACCACCTCGCCAAGCGAGCGTGAGTCTTCCTTAAGCACAATCTTTAGGTGCGATGGTGTGCTTGAGCTAACCTTTATAGTTTGCGGTTGGAAGCCTACCGAACTGAACGTTAGTTCCCATCCGTTATGACGTGCAATAGAGAACTTGCCGTTAATATCGCTTGCTTCGGCCACATGATGCCCCTTGTATATAGCACTTGCCAATGGGATGGGATAGCCATCACTGTCGTATATCTCACCTGTAATTTGTTGTGCGCTTACTACGGTTGTCAACAACAATAGCAGCAATGTAATACCAAAATACCTTTTCACCTGTAATTAACTATTTATCCTTTTAGATTTCTACTGCAAAGTTATATATAATAAATGAAAAAAGGATAGAAAACTTTTCGCATTTAAATATTTTTCTATAATTTTGCATCCTTAGTAGGGGATGAGTGCCTAATAAGTAATGTTTAAAAGAGGTGTAGTCTCCATTTTCTACATTATTATATATAGTAACAAAACAATTATATTTTACAGACATAACGTGCGATGGGCAATCTTAAGAATACTATTGCCACGTTTGCCAAAGCCCAATGTTCGGCATGGGTAGCATCATGCGTAGACTTCGGTATAACGCTGTTGCTTGCTAATGTGCTGGGTATGTGGTATGCTTATGCCACATTGTTGGGAGCCTTCAGCGGTGGACTTGTCAATTGTGGCATCAACTACCGTTGGGTTTTTCATGCAATAGGGCTTAAGAAGAAGTACGTGGCGTTGCGCTATGTGTTTGTGTGGATAGGCAGCATAGCCTTCAACACCTTAGGCACATGGCGGCTAACCGAACTGACGGGTATGAATTACATCATATCAAAGACCATTGTGGCTGTGCTGGTAGCTGTGCTGTGGAATTATCAGATGCAGCGCACCTTTGTGTTCCATTATGGAAGGTCGTGCGGGCAATAATGCTTGATATCTGCTACCGACGATGGCAAAGCATAGTCAACCAATAAAAGAAACAAAACAAATTAAAGAATATGAATTATAGGGATTTTTTACAGAAGGTGATATATGTCATCATCAACCCTCTGATTAAGGGAATGATAAAGATAGGCATCACTCCCAACTTCATTACAACAACGGGTTTCTTGCTTAATGTTGTGGCAACAGCAATGTTTATTTATGCAGCCGAACTGCCTTCAGAAGAGGCAATGGCATGGATAGGATGGGGTGGAGGTGTAATCCTCTTTGCCGGATTGTTTGACATGATGGACGGCCGTTTGGCACGTATGGGCAATATGTCGTCTACATTTGGAGCATTGTGGGACTCAACACTCGACCGATACAGCGAACTTTGCACCCTCTTTGGCATCTGCTACTTCTTGCTTAGCATAGAAGGATGGGAATGGGCAGGCGTCGTTACCTTTGTAGCTATGGTAGGCTCGGTAATGGTAAGTTATGTGCGTGCGCGTGCCGAAGGTCTGGATATAGAGTGCAAGGTAGGACTAATGCAGCGCCCTGAGCGTGTTGTTGTTACAGCCATAGGTGCAATATTCTGCGGCGTGTGCAGCAATGTATGGGTGCTTGTAGTACCTATGATTATCATCGCTGTGCTTGCCAATATCACCGCCTTTTGGCGTGTGGCACATTGTTATAAGGAGTTGAACAAGCGCGACGACAAGAAAGCCTAAGCCAGTTGTAGGCAATAGAAAATCTATTTGATATAAAATGTTCAGCATTTACATTATATTATTCTGGTTGCTCCTTGTGGTCTTGCGTCCTACACGCAAGGTGGCATTGGCTCTGTTGCCGTGGCTTCTCTTTGCCGTGAGCTACGACTCTATGCGCTTTTATCCCAACTACAAGGTAAATCCCATTGATGTTAGAGGACTATTTGAGGCCGAACGCTCGCTGTTTGGAATAGCCACAACATCGGGAACAGTTATACCAGGCGAATGGTTCAACATGCACAACAGTGCCGTTGCCGACTTTATGGCAGGCGTGTTCTATCTATGTTGGGTACCGGTGCCGTTGGGTTATGCCATTTGGTTGTACCTTAAGGGCAAGCGCGAGATGTATCTTCGCTTCTCGTTTGCCTTTCTCTTTGTCAACCTTGTAGGCTTCTGTGGATATTATATACATCCGGCAGCGCCACCTTGGTATGCCCTTAACTATGGTTTTGAGCCTGTGCTTAATACCCCAGGCAATGTAGCAGGCTTAGGTAGATTCGACCAGTTGCTTGGCATTCCAGTGTTCAAGTCTATTTACGGCAACAACAGCAATGTGTTTGCTGCAGTTCCGTCGCTGCATGCAGCCTACATGCTTGTAGCTACCATATATGCCGTAAAGGCGCGCGAGCATAAACTTACCATCGCCGTTTTTGCCTTCATCTGTATGGGTATATGGTGGACAGCAGTCTACAGCACACATCATTATATTATAGACGTATTGCTCGGCATACTTACAGCCATTATTGGGGTAGTGGTGCTTGAGGGCTGTATACTGCGCAATGCAGCTGTGGGCAATGTGTTGAAGAAATATATTGCAAAGATATCCTAACAATAATGAAGTATATTGCAGTATTGACAATAGCCGGTTCGGACAGTTGTGGCGGAGCCGGAGTGCAGGCAGACATCAAGACGATGTCTGCCTTAGGTGTTTATGCGGCATCGGCAATAACATCGATAACCGTGCAGAACACTATGGGGGTGAAAGCCATTCAGTCTATTAAGCCCGATATTGTATCGGGACAGATAAAGGCTGTAATGGACGACATTAAGCCCGAGGCGGTGAAGATAGGAATGGTAAACGATGTGGCAACAATAAAGGCAATAGTCAACACTCTGCAAGAGAGCAAGCCGGGCATAATGGTTATTGATCCAGTAATGGTGTCTACCAGTGGATCGATGCTTATGCAGCCCGAAGCCTTAGACATATTCTGCCGTATGTTGTTGCCAATGGCTACATTGCTTACACCAAATGTGCCTGAAGCCGAGGTTCTGTCAAACATCAAGATAAACAGTATGGACGATATGGACCGTGCCGCACATAACATACTCGACATGGGATGTAAGGCTGTGCTGATAAAGGGAGGACATCTTGAGGGAAACAAGAAGATAGACCGACTGTATATTAATAACGGCGAAACGCACCAGTATGTGCACGAAACCATACATACACGCAATACACATGGCACTGGTTGCACTCTATCCTCGGCAATAGCCTCTTTTATGGCACGTGGCGAAGATATGCCACAAGCTGTGGCAAAAGCCAAGACATATCTTTCTATGGCTCTTGAAGCCGGAAAGGATGTGAATATAGGCGAGGGACACGGTCCTGTTGACCATTTGTTTAATCCTGAGAAATTGATAATAAGATGATACAATTCATAACACACTCAAATACACGTTACGATTATGTGGAAGGCGCACGTCTTGCTCTTGAGGGCGGATGCCGATGGATTCAGTTGAGAATGAAGGATGCCCAAGAAGTCGACTTCTTATTGGCTGCCAAGCAGATTGGTGCTATGTGTAAGGAGTATGGCGCCACATTTATTCTTGACGACCATGTAGAATGGGTAGGAATTACTGGTGCCGACGGTGTGCATTTAGGCAAGAATGATATGCCAGTGGACGAGGCACGCAACCAGCTTGGTGCAAACCGCATAATAGGAGGCACGGCAAACACCTTTGAGGATGTAGAACGCTTGTGGCGTCAAGGTGCCAACTATATAGGTTGTGGACCCTATCGCTTTACAACAACCAAGAAGAATCTGTCTCCGGTATTGGGACTTGATGGCTATCGACACATTATCAGTAAGATGAAGGCGCATGACATCAACATCCCCGTTGTAGCCATTGGCGGCATCTTGCAGCCCGATATAAAGGATGTAATGGCAACAGGCGTTAGTGGCATAGCTGTTAGTGGCGCTATACTTAATGCCGAGAATCCGGTGGAAGAGATGAAACGCTTTATAGACAGCTTGTTGTAATGTTTTGATTAAGACAAAACTTGATTGTATGAAATGGATTGTTATAACCTCTCCAAAGTTTCTGCAAGGCGAGGCACACTTCATACCCCGGCTATTTGCCCATGGTGTAGATCTTCTTCACCTTCGTAAGCCAGGTGCAAGCATAGAGGAATGCAGCCAGTTGCTTGACAAAATACCTCAGGAGTGGCACAACCGTATAGTGTTGCACAGCCATTTTGAGTTGGCAAGCACTTACCGTCTGCATGGCATACACCTCAACCACCGCTGTCCGCAAGCCCCCGAAGGCTTCAATAAGAGCATATCATGCTCGTGTCACAGTTTGAAGGAAGTGGTGCACAACAAGCCAAGGATGAATTATATGTTCCTTAGTCCTATATTCGACAGTATATCCAAGGAAGGCTATGGAGCCGCCTTCACACCCGAAATGCTGAACGACGCAGCTGCCAATAAGATTATAGACAATAAGGTGGTGGCATTGGGAGGCATAGACGCCAGTCATATACAAGCCTTAAAAGATTGGCATTTTGGTGGCGCAGCCTTCTTGGGCGACATATGGAACCGCATCGACGACAAGGATGTGGACAATTATTTAGACTATTTAAGCCATTTGCTTAAAGGCTGACAACAGGTGGTACGGCCTAATAACCGTACCACTCAAATTACTCTTATCCTTAGTTTCTATTTGCTACTATTGATAGTTTTGTTTTCTTGTTTTGTAAGAAATTGTCATTTTTCTTGTCTTTTTAGTTGCTATAACATTTATTTTTCGTAAATTTGCCGACACTTTATTAAACTTAATGTTACGACACGGTGCCACACGCCCCACTGTCGCGCAGTAAGCTAAGCAGACAAAGGTGTCTCGCTCATACCTCTCTCGTATTGAGGATTGGGACAGAAGCCAGTCTCGCTGCGTAGACAAGCTTAGGCATCGAAACACAATCAGCCTCCTTTGTATGGAGGCATTAACCAAAGAACAAGAAGAAAATGAAAGTATTAAAGTTTGGCGGAACCTCGGTAGGTTCTGTGGAGAGCATTCTTAGTCTCAAGGCTATTGTAGAGAAACAGGCAGAAAAACAGCCAGTAATTGTGGTGGTTAGCGCCCTTGGAGGCATTACCGACAAGCTTCTTGCCACATCCCAACTTGCCCTTAAAGGTGACGATGCGTGGAAAGACGAGTTTCAGGCTATGGTAGACCGCCACCACAAGATGATAGATACCATCATTACCGATACACGCAAGCGTGAGAAACTTTTTAATATTGTAGACTCGATGTTTGAGCAGTTGCGCTCTATCTATTTCGGCGTCTACCTCATCCACGACCTTTCCAACAAGACACAGGATGCTATCGTAAGCTATGGCGAGCGTCTTAGCTCAAATATTGTAGCCACACTTGTGCAAGGAGCTAAGTGGTTCGACTCGCGCGATTTTATAAAGACAGTGCAGAAGAATCACAAGAACATTCTTGACTCCGAACTTACCAATCGTTTGGTACGTCGTACATTCAGCGACCTGCCACGCATATCTCTTGTTCCTGGTTTTATAAGTATGGACCGCGACTCTAATGAGACAACCAATCTTGGACGTGGTGGTTCCGACTATACCGCTGCTATTATTGCAGCTGCCCTCGATGCCGACATACTCGAGATATGGACCGATGTCGATGGCTTTATGACAGCCGACCCGCGTGTAATAAAGACCGCTTATACTATAAACGAGCTTAGTTATATCGAGGCAATGGAGCTTTGCAACTTTGGTGCAAAGGTTATTTATCCGCCAACGATATATCCTGTATGCGTAAAGAATATTCCAATTCGTGTTAAGAACACATTCAACCCCGAAGCAGAGGGAACTATTATCAAGGCACAGATAGACAACGACTCTAAGCCAATCAAGGGTATATCGAGCATCAACGGCACTACGCTTATAACAGTAACGGGTTTGTCGATGGTGGGTGTCATTGGTGTAAACCGACGCATCTTTACAGCCTTGGCCGACAATGGCATAAGCGTGTTTATGGTGTCGCAGGCTTCTTCGGAGAACTCTACATCTATAGGTGTGCGCGATCAGGATGCCAAGGCTGCTGTAGATGTTCTTAACAGCGAATTTGCCAAGGAGATAGAGACTGGTGCCATGTTCCCGATGCACGCTGAGAGTGGACTTGCTACCATCGCCATCGTAGGCGAGAACATGAAGCATACACCTGGCATTGCCGGTAAATTGTTTGGCACATTGGGCCGAAGTGGCATTAGCGTTATTGCCTGTGCACAAGGTGCATCCGAGACCAATATCTCATTTGTAGTAGACAGCACCTATCTGCGCAAGGCATTGAATGTGTTGCACGACTCGTTCTTCCTTTCAGAATACAAGGTACTAAACCTCTTTGTCTGCGGTGTAGGAACAGTGGGCGGACAACTTCTTGAGCAGATACACGATCAGTACGAGGAACTTAAGCGTACCAAACGACTTAAGCTGAACGTTGTGGGCATAGCGTCGTCGAAGAAGGCCATATTCAATCGCGACGGCATCGATCTTGCAACCTATCGCGAAGAGCTTGAGAAGGCTCCAGCATGCAACGACCAACTGTTGAGAGACGAGATTATAAAGATGAACATCTTCAACAGCGTGTTTGTGGATTGTACGGCAAGTAAGGATGTAGCTGCATTGTACCAGTCGCTTATCGAACATAATACATCTGTCATTGCCGCCAACAAGATAGCTGCGTCGTCGTCGTACGACAATTATATTAAACTTAAGGAAACCGCCCTTGCGCGTGGTGTCAAGTTCCGTTACGAGACCAATGTGGGAGCCGGACTACCTATCATTGGCACCATAAACGACTTGCGCAATTCGGGTGACGTAATACTTAAGATTGAGGCTGTGCTTAGCGGCACGCTCAACTTTATATTTAACGAGATATCTGCTGATGTGCCTTTCTCAGAGGCAGTGCGCCGTGCCAAGGAGCAAGGCTACAGCGAGCCCGATCCACGTATCGACCTTAGTGGCAAGGACGTTATACGCAAACTTGTAATCCTATCAAGAGAGGCAGGCTATAAGGTGGAAAAGGCAGATGTGGAGAAACATCTATTTATACCCGACTCGTTCTTTGAAGGTAGCATAGACGACTTCTGGCAGAAACTGCCAAGTCTTGATGCCGACTTTGAGGCTCGTCGCAAACAACTTGAGGCAGAAGGCAAGCGCTGGCGATTTGTAGCCACATTCGACCATGGCAAGACTTCTGTGGCCTTGAAGGAAGTAGGACAAGCACATCCGTTCTACAACCTTGAAGGCAGCAATAATGTTGTGTCTCTAACAACCGAGCGTTACCGCGAGTTCCCAATGCTTATCCAAGGCTACGGAGCTGGTGCCAGTGTTACGGCTGCCGGTGTGTTTGCCAATATTATGTCAATAGCTAACGTATAAAGGTCTTTTGCGTATGAAACACATTATAATACTTGGCGACGGTATGGCCGACCATGCCGTCGACCGTCTTGGAGGAAAAACACTTCTCGAATATGCCAATACTCCTAATATGGATCATTTGGCACGTATTGGACGTACCGGACGCCTGCTTACAGTGCCCGATGGTTTTCTGCCTGGTAGCGAGGTTGCCAATGCTACTATCCTTGGCTATGATATGAATAAGGTGTACGAGGGTAGAGGTCCATTGGAGGCAGCATCTATAGGTTACGAGATGGAACCAGACGACCTTGCATTGCGCTGCAACATCATCTGTCTTGAGAATGGCAAAATAAAGAATCATCATGGCGGACATCTTACCACCGACGATAGCACTCAACTGATTGACCTCCTTAACGAGCGTCTTGGCAGCGACCGTATACGCTTTGTAAAGGGCATACAATACAGACATCTCCTTATTATAAAAGGTGGAAACAAGTACATTGAGTGTGCTCCACCTCACGACCATCCCAATGAGGAATGGCGCAAGCTACTTGTCCGTCCAAAGAAAGGATACGAGCAAGAGGCTTTGCCGACTGTTACATTGCTCAATGAGCTTATCATCAAGTCGCAGGACGTGCTGTACGACGCTCCACTTAATGTAAAGCGACGTGCCGAAGGTAAAGACCAGGCTAACAGCATATGGCCATGGGGTGGAGGATATCGTCCGCAGATGAAAACCCTTTCGGAGATGTATCCACAGATAAAGCGTGGCGACGTGATATCGGCTGTAGACCTAATACGCGGCATCGGCCATTATGCAGGGCTGCACAATATCATTGTGCCAGGTGCAACTGGACTTGCCGATACCAACTATGAGGGCAAGACACAAGCGGCTATAGAGGCCCTACGTAAGGACGACTTTGTATTCTTGCATGTTGAGGCAAGCGATGAGGCTGGTCATGATGGTGACCTTGAACTAAAGTTGCGCACTATAGAGAACCTTGACAAACGTATGGTGGGTCCTATCTTTGAAGAAGTGTCCAAGTGGGACGAGCCTGTAGCAATAGCTATTATGCCCGACCATCCTACACCAGTAGAGATACGCACACACGTCAAGGAACCTGTGCCATTCGTGATATGGTATCCAGGCATCAAGCCAGACGATGTAGAGACATACAGTGAGGTGAGTTGTGTAAGTGGCAGCTACGGCATGCTGCACCTGACAGAGTTTATGAACGAGTTTATGAAGGAACCTTCCCTCTAAAAGAATAGGATTCTTCACTCATCCCTCTTCCCTTATAACAATTGGATTCTTCACTCTTCACTCTTAACTTTTCACTTAAATTATGAAATATTACAGCACCAATCATACAGCACCCCAAGCCTCATTGCACGAGGCAGTAGTAAAAGGACTTGCTCCCGATCGCGGACTCTATATGCCAGAGCGTATTAAGAAGTTGCCTAAGGAGTTCTTCGACAACATAGACAAACTCTCGTTTCAAGAGATAGCATATAAGGTGGCAGACGCCTTCTTCGGCGAGGACGTCAAGGCCGACGACCTAAAGCGCATAGTATACGACACTCTGGCGTTTGACTGTCCTATAAAAGAGGTAGAGGATAATATTTACTCGCTCGAACTATTCCACGGACCAACACTTGCATTCAAGGATGTAGGTGCACGCTTTATGGCGCGCATGCTGCAATACTTTATACGCGAGGAAGGAACTAAAAACGTCAATGTACTTGTAGCCACAAGTGGCGATACTGGTTCGGCTGTTGCAAACGGATTTCTTGGTGTAGAGGGTATACATGTGTATGTGCTCTATCCCAAGGGTAAGGTAAGTAAGATACAGGAGAGCCAGTTTACCACACTCGGACAAAATATCACAGCAATTGAAGTGGACGGAGTGTTTGACGACTGCCAGGCTCTTGTAAAGCAGGCATTCATGGACGACGAGCTCAATAAGCATATGAAGCTGACGTCTGCCAACTCTATCAATGTGGCTCGTTTCTTGCCACAGGCATTCTATTATTTCTATGCCTATGCCCAGCTAAAGCGTATGGGCAAAGAGCATAGCTACGTGATATGTGTGCCGAGCGGCAACTTTGGCAATATCACTGCAGCTATCTTCGGACGAGAAATGGGCTTGCCCGTGAAACGTTTCATAGCTGCAAACAATGCCAACGACATTGTATACAAGTACTTGCAGACTGGCGAGTATAATCCACGTCCAAGTATACAGACCATTGCCAATGCTATGGATGTGGGCGATCCAAGCAACTTTGCACGTATATACGATCTCTTCAAGGGCGACTGGAAGAAGATTTCGAGTCTAATGAGTGGCGCAACATATAGTGACGAACAGATACGTCATGCTATGCGCCAATGCTATGAAACCAACCACTATATTCTCGACCCACATGGAGCATGTGGATATCAGGCATTAAAGGACTTGTTGCTTGATGGCGAGGTTGGTGTATTTGGCGAGACTGCTCATCCTGCCAAGTTTAAGGATACAGTAGAATCGGCAATAAACGCCGAGGTTGCAATACCCGAACGTCTTGCAGCCTTTATGAAGGGCGAGAAGAAGAGCATCGCCATGTCGAAGGAGTTCAGCGACTTCAAGAAGCTGCTGATGGCAGAATGACCTCACAGATGGTGCCTTTATATTAACATGGCTTACAAGGCTGACATAGAAGGCTATGGTGTCTCGCCGTAGCCACACACCCACCCTTTACAAGCTTCTATCTCACGCTCCCTCTCACATAAAGACGCTTTCTTCGCATACGTAGAAAGTAGAGTGATATTAGGGTGCGTGAGAATCTCCAACAGGTGTCATAGATAAGCACGGATGTGTATGCAAGAAAAGAACGAACACTGAAAGTACATTCCTTTTTACGGGTTAATTCGACAAAAAGGAAGTAAAAAAGGTTTATTATAAAAAAAATGTCTATATTTCTTCTTTGTTAATATTTTTATTGCTACATTTGCGAATGTTAAAGGTTTTATGTCTATAGTGCAATACTTATTGCATAAGGGCTTAAGATGAAACGTTGATAATTCTATATTCACAATTTAATATTTCTATTATGAGAAACAAGAGAATTATACAACTTGCAGGATGCCTTGCGCTATCACTGAGCGCAACGGCACAATCAAGCTTGCCTTTCGTAGAAACGTTTGATACGGAAGAGTCAATGAACAAGTTTGTCGTAATCGACGCCAATGAAGATGGAGTGACATGGAGATACGACAAGGAGCAACGCCTCGTACGATACGACTACAACGACTACAAAGCAGGCGACGACTGGCTCTTTCTCCCGGCAATACACTTCGAGAAAGACAAGGAGTATAGAATTTCATTCACCACACAATGCCGCTCAGCGGCGGCAATAGAAACCGTAGAAGTGACAATCGGAGCAAAGGCAGAGGTAGACGAACAGAAGCCAATAGCCGACAAACTGTCCGTGGTATGGCCTTCACCGAAAGAAACCGAATACAAGTTCACAGTGGAAGAAAGCGGAGACTATAATCTTGCTTTTCATGAAATCAGCGCGGCAGCCAAATATTTCCTGCTGCTCGACGATATAAAGGTATCAGAAGTTGTAAACGTGGCAGTGCCTGGAATAGTGAGCGACACAAGCCTTAAACCGGCAGAAAAGGGCGAAAAGAGTGTTGATATCTCATTCACTGCACCCTCGCTTGACGCCAATGGAGCTCCGCTGGCAAAGATTAGCAGTATCAACGTATACCGTGAAGACCTAAAGGGTAACGTGAAAACTTTTACAAACCCTACACCGGGCGAGAAACTGAGTTTTACCGATACAGTTGACAAATCGGGCATATACACATACAAGATAACCGTTAACAACGAAGGCGGAAATGGAGAGACAGTTACCGAGGAAACATACGTTGGCTATGACGTGCCAATAGAAATAGCCGATATCAAGGCTGTTGCCGACGGCAACAAAGTGAAAATCAAATGGACTGCACCTACGGAAGGAATACACGGAGGATACATTGACACGCAAAATCTGCAGTACTCCATTACGAGAGCAAACACAGAAACACCGTTAGCCACAGTAAAAGGCACGGAGTTCGTCGATGACAAAATAGACTATAACTATGCACAGCAGGAGCTGAACCTCTACACCATAAAAGCTATTAACAACGAAGTAGTAAATGAAGGCGCGAAATCTAACCTTGTGATTTCAGGCGAACCATACATGGCACCGTTTGACGAGTCATTCGCCTACGCTTCTACATCCCTATATCCATGGTATTCGGAAAATACATACAGCGAAAAGGAAAAATATTGGGATGTAAGAACATACGGTTTTAGTCCACAGACATACGCAATGGATGATGATGCCGGACTCCTGCTCTTCCGTTCTTACTCAGCTCCAAAGGGAACACATGAGTATTTCCTATCACCACTCTTCGACATCTCAGAAATGTTACACCCGATATTCGTCTACCATGTGTACCACACGAGCAATGCAGCAGACAAGGATTATCTTACAGTTGAGTTCGCTAAGGACGGCGGCGAGTTCAAGGCATTTGGAAGTCCGATAGCACTCGGAGCCGAAAATGAAGGATGGAAAGAATACTACGTGAAGCTTGATGAACTGCTCGGTAGCAAGTACATACAGATCGGATTGAAAGGAAATGCAGAAGGTGGACACAATATACATGTGGACAAGTTGGCACTCATCGACAACTGCTACGACGTGATGCCGACAAAACCGATTATCGATAAAAACGTAACCATTAACACGCAATTTCCCGTCAGAACCACCATCGTGAACTCTGGCAACAAAACCGTAGATAACATAGAGGTGAATTTGCTGCGTAATGGAGAATTGGTGGAAACAAAAAGCATCAATACACTTGAACCGGCAATGGAGAAAGACGTGACATTCAGCGTGAAAGAGGATGTTTTCGCTGCTGGTACGACCGTAGCATACTCTGTACAGACATTGGCAGAACAGGACGAAAAGACAAACAACGATATGTCGGAAGAGATTGGCGTGGACATTGTAATGCCATCGCTGCCCATAGCAACCAACCTCAAGGCAACTACAAGGGGCGGCAATGTGGAATTGTCATGGGACAATGCTGGCATATACAATAACTACATGGAAGCAATGGAAGACTTTGAAGGCTACCCGGCATTTGCAATTGACGGACTTGACCCATGGACACTCGTGGACGAAGACAAGGAGAAGACCGGCGACTGGTATATACGATACGAACACGTTAACGAGCCGATGGCATTCCAAGTGTTCAATACGGAAGAAGCAGGACTTACAAGCAGTGAGATGGAAGCTCTTGCAGCACACAGCGGTAAACAGTATCTGATAAGCTTCTTCAATGACGACACAACTATAGCCAACGACGATTGGCTGATTTCGTCAGAAGTATCAGCAGACAAACCGATAAGCTTCTATGCTAAGACATTGTCAAGAGGCTATAAGAAGGAGAAAATAGAGGTATACTACTCAGAAACGGGAAAGGCAGTTTCAGACTTTAAACTCCTTGCAGAAGAACTCATACCATACAACTGGACAGAGTTCAACTATCGTCTCCCATCAACGGCACGCTACTTCGCCATAAGACACATTACGCTCGATGGCTCAGCTCTGATGATTGACGACATTACATATGCGCAGAAAGACAAAGAGCCGATAAAGGAAACACCTTTAGGCTACAACATCTATCGCGACAACAAGAAGATAAATGATCTGCCTGTAGAGACTTGCACATACACCGACGAGACGGCAACAGTAGGAAAACATATTTACAGAGTGACCGCTGTATACGGAGTTGGAGAGTCTTACTTCAGCAATGAAGCGGAGATTGACAACGTGGCTACAGGCATTAACACAGCCAAAAAGCAGGGCGCAAGCTTCTCGTTCGTCGGAGGCAGACTCATGGTTGACGGTGCTTACGAAGGTGCCGTATCTGTATACGGTATTGACGGAACACTCGTAGACCGCTTAGAAGGTAGCAAACGCGTCAGCACAATGCTTGGTAAGGGCACATACATAGTGAAATACAACGGTAAGGTAATGAAGCTCGTCAACAGATAAATAGATTCAAAATATAAAAATGAATAGGAGGTAAATACCAATCAAGGGCATTTACCTCCTATTTTTATGTTCCTCTATTCCGTACCATTACATGTGCAATACGGCAACTAATGTATTGTTATAGTTTCGTTTTTATTTTATCGTATCAGTTGTATAACATTGCTTAAGGGCTTACCATTGTTTTATATCACGAGGAATATAAGTTACAGCACCACCTAAACCAAACGGATAAGCTTCAACAGATTTGCCAAGATATGGAGAATCTATAAGGATTTCTCCATCTACCATGTATCTTGTCTTAGGAAATTTAGTGCCATCATCACTAACATCAATAGGCTGCCACTCGCTTGTCGGTTTTAGTACAATCTTGACAATACCCTTATATACACCAAGGACAAAATCTGCTTTGTCAGCTCTTTTTTTGCTGAGATACCAGTATTTTCTTATTGCCTCAAGGGGTTCAGAACGCTTATAAATTCCTTCTGCCTTACTCTGATTAAAGCTTTTATTAAGGTTTACAAGCAATAATCGTTCTCCTTTATTAATTTCGATAGGTTGCGATTTCATATTCATATTTCAATATTGTTATTGGGTATGATTGAATATTTGTATTCGCAAAAGTACGAAAAACCACAAAAATGGACAAGGTCAATTCGCCTTTTCTCCTAAATTATTTGATTTTGACACTTCCTCTATTAAGATTCCTTACTTCTTATCCATCACTCGCCACACATACGCTATGTATCCGAAAACGAAGGGGACGAGCAGCGACACATAGAACATTGTGCGGAGCGTGAACTCGCTACTGCAACTGTTGGCTATTGTCAACGAGCATTGCAGGTCTGTGTTTGAGGGATAATAGGCAGTGTTGCCCCATCCCGCAACAAGCAGCAACGACAGCACAACAAGCACCACGCCGATACCAGCCGGCCATATACCTTTGATATATGTAGAGCTTAGAATGGTGCGCACTATTCCATACAGCAACAGTACAACACCTATAACCGTGAGCACAGCCAATGGCCACATGTCGAGATAGTTGTGCAGATACTTCATTGGTTCCATAAATACCACCCCAGTTGCAGGGTCTACTGCATATCCGTCTTTAAGCATTGTGCGTATAAAGAAAGCCAGGAAGAACACAAGGAAGGGCACCGTGCTGCCTATAAGTCTAACCGAACCTCGGGAGCGTATGTCCTCGTCTTTCACATTATTTATAATATATAGTATGCCGAGAATACGTGCAAGGAACATTACGGCAAAACCTAACACCAAATTCCATGGGTCGAGCAAAGCATCAAGCCCTGCTGAGGCATTAGCCCAACGGCTTATAACGGGAGCGCTTATGTTTGTTAGCGACGCCTTCTCCACAAAGAAGTTGGAACCATTGAATAATGTGGCTACAGCCGCGCCCAAGAGCAACGGACCGATAATGCCGTTCAATACAAGGAACCAGCGGTATGTACGTGTGCCAAGCAGATTGCCTTTGCGGTGTTGAAACTCGTAGCTTACGGCTTGCAGTACAAACGAGAATAGTATAATCATCCATAGCCAGTAGGCTCCGCCAAAGCTTGTGCTATAGAACAATGGGAAAGAAGCAAAGAAGGCTCCGCCGAAGGTGACAAGAGTGGTGAATGTAATTTCCCACTTACGTCCGGTCGACTCTATAATCTTGCGTTGTCCATCTTCAGTATAGCCCAAGCTGTATACAAGCGAGTTAGCCCCCTGTACAAACATTAGAAACACGAGCAACGCTCCGAGAAGTGATATTATAAACCACCAATATTGCTGAAGAAATATATATGTCATAATACGAATGTTGAAAGTTTTTGACGATATGGTTGAGTTTAATCGGCTTGTTCTATTTGTGGCTTATAGTTCTTTATCACGTGACACATTATTCTAATCTCCGCAAAGAGTAGAACGCTGAACAATACGAGGAAGATGAAGAATGTTAGAGCAACGCTGCCTGAACTAATATCAGAAATTGCTGCAACAGTAGGCAGCATATCTTGTATAGCCCATGGCTGTCGACCCAGTTCGGCTACAATCCATCCAGCCTCGCTTGCCAGGTATACAAGCGGAAGCATAACCAATGCAGATATCCATAGCCAACGACCACGTTTTGTAATGTCTTGACGCCATGCCACATGCCCAATGATGAGAAAGAACAACAGCAGCAATGAGCCAATACCTACCATAATGCGGAAGGCATAGAAGTTGATGGGGATGTATGGCACAAGCTCGGCACGGTCCTTAATGTAGCCATATCCAAAGTAAGGCATGTCCTTCTTGAGTTCTTCAGCAAGCACTGGCAGACGTTTGTCATTGTCATTGAATGCCTTAAGCTTGCGATATTCGGCAAGGGTAGTTATGGCTTTACGACCTCGTTGTATTTTCTCTTCTGCCGACAATTCTTTTGTTCCATCGGCGCGTGTATAACCATTAAGAATGTCGTTAATGCCAGGTACATATCCGTCGAGTGTATTTGTGGCAAGTACGGACAATCCATTGGGTATGGCTATGCGCAATGGAGGCTCTTCGCCTTTGGTAAAGTCGGGTTGTCGTAATGGATTAATGGCAGCCACCATAGTGAGCGAGGCACTATTACCTCCATTGTACAGTCCCTCCATTGCTGCAAGTTTCATAGGCTGAACTTCTGCCACCTTAACAGCCGACGAGTGACCTGTATACATTGCCAATATCGAGGCAACAATACCAACGATGCTTGCTATCTTGATGCTTTGACGTGAGAGTTCGCATTCGCGGCTACGCAACAGATACCAGCAACTAACGGCACACACAAACACGGCACCCACTATCCACGATGATATTACGGTATGGAAGAACTTGTCTACAGCCATTGGCGACAATGCCACATCTATAAAGCTTGTCATCTCGTTGCGCACGGTATCAGGATTGAACTCGCAACCTATAGGGTACTGCATCCAGGAATTGGCTACCAGTATCCACCATGCTGATATGGTGGCGCCTATACCCGTAAGCCAGGTAGAGGCAAGATGAAAACCGCGCGAAACTTTCTGCCATCCAAAGAACATAACAGCAACAAACGTGCTTTCCATAAAGAAAGCTACTATGCCCTCTATGGCAAGCGGGGCACCGAAGATGTCACCAACAAACCAGGAATAGTTGCTCCAGTTTGTTCCAAACTCAAACTCTAGAATGATGCCAGTTGCAACACCCATGGCAAAGTTTACTCCAAAGAGGCGTTGCCAAAACTTGGATGCCTCTTGCCAGAAAGGTTTTCCTGTGCGATAATAAATAGTCTCGATAATGCCCATGATAACGGCCAAACCCAATGTAAGAGGCACAAACAGCCAGTGATAGATGGCGGTAAGCGCAAATTGGGCACGCGACCAGTCGATGAGCGAAGCGTCAATTGTTAGCATATAATTCATAAGCTTAATTATTTATAGTTAATAGTAATCATAAATTGAAGTGTTTATTATATGCCGTTAGTGCTAACGGTCAATTAGTTCTCTTGCCACATAGTCGGCTTGGTTGCCTCCTTTTGCCTTCTGTTCAAGCACGTCAGGGAAGAAAAATAGCTTGAGTATCAGAAAGATTACAGCAAGCTTTATCAATATAACCGTCCATAGCACACGCCCTACAGTCATATTGCGGAATCCGTCCACATAGAAACGGAACACCTTATTTAATATATTAGTATTTGCCATAACAAGTATTTAAAGGTTGTAAATTATACAGGTTAGTAAACTTTTGCAAAGATATAAAATAATTCAATTAGTTGTTTTGTTTTTGGTATAAAAAAATGCTTCAACCTTAAACTTATGTCTTAAACATTTTGCCGTATCACTTGAAAGTAGTAACTTTGCATTACGAAAAACGTAAAGGCGACTCAATCTTATATGGGTCGTGCCAGTTCGATCGGGATACTCATCAATAAAAAAATCGAAACCGAGAAGACTTCTCTTGCTAATGGCGGGCCATATAAAACCCTTAGTGGACTAAGCTGTAAAGCCGGTGGATTACAAAGGCGGAGAGCTCTCAAATCTTGTATACTCGGAGTTTCATCACATCACTGGGCGGCCCTTTTTTAAATATAAAAGGAGACAAAGGATTTTCTGATAATCCATTGTCTCCTTTTTGTATCTAATTGCTAACACTCAATTGCCATTAAAGGTATTGCTCAAAGAGGCAAATGTTCTATGGGATGGTTTTTCGGTTTTAAGCTTCACCTAATATGTAATGAAAAAGGAGAATTGCTTAACTTTATGATTACTCCTGGTGACATTGACGACCGTAAGCCCTTGGAATATAAAGCATTTGTCGATTTTATCTACGGCAAACTTGTTGGAGATAAGGGATATATAAGCAAGAATCTATTCGATAAACTTTTCGTTGATGGAATACAGCTTATCACGAAACTAAAAAGCAACATGAAAGGCTCTATTATGAAAATATCAGACAGGCTCTTGTTGAGAAAACGGGCTATCATTGAGACCGTAAACGATGAACTTAAGAATATCGCACAGGTGGAACATTCCAGACACAGATCTTTTGATAACTTCATTGTCAATACTCTTGGAGCTTTGGCTGCATATTGTTTCTTCCCTAAGAAACCAACAATTGCAGTCCAAAGGACTATAGATAGACAATTAACCTTATTCTAATTCGTCGAACTCACGTTATATTACGTTCCAGACATTAGTATTACGATTGTAAATGGTAACATATTTGCATGCATCGTTAGTTGTAGCCCTGTGTCGTCACAATTAATCACTCCATATTCCGGATGAACCGTAAAATAGTTACCATCAGACTCTTTTGACGCAGTGAAATCCTGTCAACTCATATTTACTAGTCTGTATAATATGTCTACCTATATAAGTATAAGACAGTATCACTAATTCAAGCATGCCTTTTCCAAAAATTAAACTATAACAAGTCATAATCAACAACATAGGAAATGGCCTCAGAAATGTTCAAGACGCCTAGTTTTTTGAAAATTGCCTGCTTATGTGATTTTATTGTTGCTTCTGATAGATGCATAAAAGATCCAATTTGCATAGCACTAAGACCTGTTGTAGATAGTGATAATATCCTTGATTCAATCTCTGTTAATTCTGTATTAGTAGAAATATCCCAACATCCGTTATTATATTGATAATGACATTTAGAACGCTTCATCTTTATAATAGCATTTCCTGTGTTTGCTCTAGAAGGAAATGTAAAAGCACACAATGAAAGCCAAACATCCCCATTGACATCCAGAACATAAGGCGTTATTGTTCTATGTAACAGAGTTTTATTGCCATTTATAAACATGCATAAATCAGTATGTAATATGCATTGTGTTTTTTGCTCATTGCTTAAAGTCTTCAGGAATGAGTAAAATGCACTATCTATTTCTCTAATTTCCTTTATTTGTACTTCTGAAAACATATTCTTGACACAATAGTCTATGTCTTTCACAACGTTGTCATTCGAGAAGGGAAAATCATCTGGAACATATGGTAGATAGCCGTCGTGATAGTCTATCAATAATATTCTATTACTCACAAGGCAATCCATAGCTTTTGCAGACTTAATATAAAATGGGAGAAGGTCGGCAGTTTGATCAGAGATACAGTCTGCGTAATTTATTGTTGTTATGAAGTTCACTCTTTTCATGGTGCAAAGTTAATAATAAAGAGCGAAATACAACAACAGTTTGATACTAAAGTATGAAAAATAAGAGAAAAACTTCACTTATTTACATAAAACTATGTACGTTTGCTAATTTTAATCTATCTTTGTAATCGTTAGGTATTAGTAACCCTCATACATAACCTGAGCACAACAGATATTGTGTCGTTTAAGTAGATTCGTGAAAACCTATAACGAAGTATTGTGATTGATACGTATAAAGATTTAACAAGATGCGAAAAATTATTCTAATATTCTTTATATCTGCGTTCCCTATACTGGCCTTTTGTCAGACCGGAAAGTTTAATCTTGGTATCTTTACTCAAGGCGGTGGTTTCAATAAAGAGTTTACGCCTTATGAGGTAGGATTCGTCTTAGACTATGAAGTCTTGAAACGCTTTTCTGTTGGTATACAAGCAGAACACAATATTTCATTATTCAAAGAAAATAATATCCAGTCATATGCAACAAATGAAGTAATTCAAGGTCGTATTGGTTATTCGGCATACCATAGTGCAGAAAGTGATTTGTCTGTTTTTCTTGGACTTGGATGCCCTGCAAAATGTCATAACGACTGGAACTATATGTTCTATGAGGCTGGCTTGAAGTTTAAGTTAATGGCATGTCACAAGCTCAAGCCATTTATTAGACTCTCTGTAAGAGAATATGATTCTCACACTAAAGACATAAAAAGTAATCTACGTCTAATGGGATCTCTCGGATGTGAAGTTACTCTTTAAGACAATATAATTATGGCTGGCAGCCGTATAGTTTTTATAATATGGACTATGCGGCCGCTTACTTTTTAAATTGTGTTCTACCCAGGTTGGAAGACACAATATTATTTGGGCTCAGTGGAAATTTAGTGGGGATAAGCATAAATCTTTGCAAGTCGATACAGAAAGA
>ENA-OPCZ01000088-OPCZ01000088.1-human-gut-metagenome-genome-assembly--contig:-NODE-88-length-56963-cov-19.228421_pt1 | contig 56963 bp, 58 predicted proteins | sample MGYA00241566_ERZ501483 | MGnify/ENA primary metagenome ERZ501483 (study PRJEB25962, sample SAMEA1965191) | human gut metagenome | biome: human gut; feature: human-associated habitat; material: faeces... | reverse complement strand
GAACGCCTTTATCCCAAAGCCTTCCAAAAAGAGTCTGAGAAATATAACCTTTATCTGCATACAACTTACCAAAAACCTTGTCAGTCAATGCATTCATAACATTCTCATTGCGATCGTCGACGTTGGCTTTCGTAAGATTAAAGTTTATTATTTCACCTTTTTCGTTGCATAGCAGGTGTAGCTTGAAGCCTATGTACCACCCCATGGTGCTTTTACCCTTTGTGGCAATATCCTTGAAAACTTTCATGCTGTAAAAGCGCTTGTTGTGTATAACAGGAATGCACGTACTATCAACAAAACTAATACCTGTGCATTTACCGAACACTGCTAATTTTAAGAACATCGTCATTGCAACGAAACAACGAGGCATAATCTCTATAAAACGATTGTATGAAAAGGTTTTTGGAAATAAATCCTTCCACACTGTTCGTACACAATACAGATAATAGTGCTTAAAATTGCGGTAAGAATTAAAGTGGAAACAAATCAGTATAGTGATGACTTCTGCATCAGACATCATACGCTTGCGGTGCCTTTTGGGCGCATTATCACTATCTGGAAGTACTTTTTTTGCGAATTCTTTCTCAAGTTCTTTGCAAAAGTCGTCTGCGATGCAGAAAATTTCAGTAATTTTGTCCTTGCTAATCATTAGTAATTTGTTTTTTGTTTCACTATAAAGTTACTAATAATCAATAAATTAGCAAAGGGTAAAGCGAACTATTTTGGCTCGTTTTACCCTAATTTTTTACGCAATCCTTATCCCGAACTCGCGTTATATGATAACCATTCCATGGTAAATTTTTAATATTGGGACATTCACTTTTTTCCCCGATGTAATTTACTAGGTTTGTTATTTGGCACTTATCCATTTTATAATATCCTCTTTTTGCCTGTTCATATATACTATATGCAAGAGTTTCTGATCTTTTGTTTCCTCTTTCTATTAATTCTCCAAATGTTGCATCATCGTATTCTTGTGTGCCTATGCCACCATTTACAATAAGACTTCCGTGTCTATACATTTTTATTGCATCCCAATAACAATCTTTTGCAATTTGCTGTAAGCCACATATATCTGCATAATAGTAGCTCATATATTTGTCTGCCATGAATTGTATTTCGGGATTAACGCCAGGTCCAAAAATAGATAGAAAATCTTGCTTGTAATGATAAATTAAGTCAGCTCGTATAGAAAGGTAATTGATTTTATCTATCATTTTAGGCACAATTATATTAGATGGGGCTTCTGGAACTTCACTATCTATATAATAGATCATTCGAGACACGTATAGATACAAATATTTTAAGATTTCAAATCCGTTTAATGAAAGGACGCTATCTATTTTCATTAGCCATTCCCTACCTAATAGATGTTGCACCTCATGTAATGCATCAGTACATCCTCTTAATGCTGTTGGATTATTCCAATATATATTAGGACAAGAAAAAACATGTAACAATGATCGTTGCAAGAACGTAAGTCCTATGTCATATTTTTTTGACATGCAATATGCAATCCCAAGTTTAGAGCAAACATATGGATGCCAACAATCAACATATTTATTAATTATAGGATCAAAATCATAGGCTTTGCTTATAATATACTCTCTGAACGTTTTATAATGTTGAATCTCCGCTTTTTCACGTATACGCTTTTTATAGCATTGATCCATATCAGTTTTAAATTCTTTGATAATCAAAGAATCGTTTAAGGATTTACTCCTATCCAAGAAATGCAATGATTTTGCAGATGTACTACAAATCTTATAATAGGACTCTTTTATCAACTCTATAGTAAGGGCTAATTCCTCATTTAATAATTGGGATTTTTTGAGTTGATCCCTATATTCTTCTAATTTCTCAATGGTAAATTTAGTTCCAGACTTTGAAAGATAACTTTCAAAACCTGGAACTAAATTAATCAAATAAGATATTTGGGTAATATTGTCCATATCAATGTGAAAATGGAATATAGTTATCGTTCATATATTTCCCTACACGAAGCTGTTGAAAAACATTTTTGGATATTTCGTAATTAAAAGATGGAATATTTTCGATCATATATCCCGTAATGAGGCCAATTGCTTGTGTCTGACTTTGTCCTGCCAATGTCAAACCTAGCCAAAATAGAGAACATTTATCATTCAAATATTCAAAAAGATAAGTAAACTCTAGTTCTTCAAGGGCCTTTTTGTCATTTTCTGCTTTAGTTGCAAGCCTTTCTAGCTTATTAAAACAAACAGTCCCAACATAATCATCTCCTCTTGAATTCAACCAATATAAGAGATTGTCGTGAACTTTTGTTAGGGCTGTCAAACTATACATTTTCTGAGATTCAAGAAGGCTCGAATTTAAATCGTTGAAATGTGGAAGCGTCCCATCCTCATACTCTTTATATAAGGTTTCCATAGTATAAGCTCTATACATAATATTGAGAACTATTTTGTGAGGATATTCCTCACTACTGTAACGAGAAAACCACTTTTGGATATTTTCCACAGCTTCTTTGTATGAAGAGTTCAAATCAATCATAGTGTAAAAGTTTTATATTTATGGGCAAATATAGGCATTTTGTTATTATACAATCATTTTTTATAATATGTTTTTGAACATATTTATCTCACGCCACCCACCGCAATGCCATAAAAATCATGCTGCGGAAACTTTTCACACCCAATTTACAGCGTATCAAAAGCATCTATACCTTTGGCACGATGCCCCAACAAGTTCTACTCATATTCATAAAATCTCTCGGTGCTTTGTGCTTTTGTTCTTACAAAAACCGTTGCGGCCACATTGCAACCAGGTTTCTTACACTAAATTTATCGAACGTTGGCGACAGGACTACAAGCGAACAGACTAATGACCTTTCAATTTGTTTGACAGACGCACCAGCATATACAAGCACCTACCCCACGCACACCTCCCCCAAAACGCAACGCACGATGTATACTTTGTGTATTCTGCCCCCCTATTTGCTTGATTCGTTATTTTGTCTACACTCTGCACTTTCGTTCGTAAACCGTTGATTATTAACACGTAAATCAGTGTATGCACCACATCATTTCAACTACGCGGACATTTGCATCTTTCTTTTTCAACAACTCCACGCCACGGTTACGACTGAGAGCCAAAACTGATACGGGAGGGCGGAAATGCTATCGGAGCTACAGAAATGCCTCGCCCCCATTACATAGAAATGCCTGCAGACTATACTGTTGCCACAGCACCTCGTGTACGGTGTAACAGATTGCTGCCTGCACCAACACTTTCAAACTTAAGAAGTGTAGACTGTAGTGCAGATAGTGTAGACAAAATGCTATGGTGTATACACCTCATTTTGCGTTGATAATCAATACAAAACGCAACAAAAGTGCAGAGTGCAGACAAAAGAGTGAAAAGACTCATAAGGCAGTGTATATCATAAGCAGGCATTCTGAATTAGTCGGTATGGATTGATGCGATGTTTGTAACAGAAGCTTTGGTTAAAGAATGAGCGTAGCGAGCTACGCGTACAATGCAACCTAAAATTAGGAGATAAACAATATGACAAAGCATATCGAATAATGCAGAGCACTATTATATTGATATGTATTGACGAACGACTGCACCGATTTCTTGAGAAGCACCATGAGAGACACCGCGGTGAGGCGAATCTGGTGCAAAACCATTAAGAACGTCCAACTGTAATGCAGACAAAAAAAGGAGGCCAAAGCCTCCCTAAAAATAGATCTCACTATTTGCAAGACGTTTGCTAAAAATTCACATTCAGCCCCAAAGACAATAGTTCATTGAACTCAAAATTCGATTGGCCTTCCGAACGTTTCCGGCTGTCATCAAAGCGAGGGAATAAGAATACCCTTGCGGACAAGTAGCGGTTAATTGAGAGGTTAAAGGTATTTTCCCACTCCAATTGTGTCGAAGAGTAATCGGTAAAGAAGTAAATGCGTCCACTCCAGCTCACATTTTTTACTATGTTCCAAGTGTAATTGACCGTCACATTCGAACCATACTCCCATTTAGAATGATGCTTACCATTTGAAACGCCAAAATCCTTGATAAGAGAAGGTCGCCCTACATATTTTAATTTTAAGGCCAAAGGAGACAATGTCGCATTTACCTTGAAGCGGCCATTACGTGATGACTGCTGATAATCCATACCAATAGAAAGCAGAGACTCGAATGGTGACATAAAATCAGAATAGACCTTTTCGTCGTTGGCCTTATAACCTTTGTAAAACTGGGTCCAACTCTGCAACATGATGGTGTAGTACCAATGTTTAACTGCACGCAAACCAAGTTTATTCGTCAAACGCAATAAATCGGAATTTGTTTTATACTTATGTTTTTCGTCATTATGCGATGTTTGAAACCCTAACTTCATCTCAAGTTTGTTGTCAAACGTCAGTTTACGCTGGTTATTATAATTTGCTTCTATCACTGTAGCAGCCAAAAGGGCGTTATGACTCTCCCCTCCTTTGTACCAATTATCAGAAACATAACTTTGGGTAAACTGTAAAGAGAAGTTCGTTTTGAAGTTCCAAAAATTGGGCTTTCTGACGACAATGCCATAATTACCATCACCAGCAGGCAAAGGCAATTTATCAGACGAGCTACTATCATAATGTTCAGACAACATCAGTTCAGGCGGTTCTGGCTGTTCCTCTATATTAGCTACTGGTTGGTGTATAGAATCGGGCAGTGCGATCTGAGGCTGCGTCAAGCAGCCTTGTACCAAAGCATAATCGGTATGTTTCAATATCTCAAGTTTTGGTGCACTTAGTGAGCCATTTATTACTGACTTACAATCAGTTAACGAGAACAATCTATTTAATACTTGAGCATATAAAGATGGTTTGCAGACAAGTGACACATAGTAAGGATTAACCAACGAATCTGAGGGTATATAAGAAGATATTCCCAGCTTTATTGAATCCATCTTCATTAAGGCACGCTTCACTATCCGTTGGTTAGCATCGTTCACCGAGTTATCATGCGCAACGTGATAATGTGATTTGTTTGCAAAAACAAACGATGCAGACGTAAACCATAGAAACCCCAATAACATACATGGCAATATATTTGCAGTGTATTTGTTCTTTTGCATATATTCGATTATAAATAGGTGTTCAAAATCATTTTATACAACCAGCAGGTGACATTTTCACATTGAAAGCACATTCTCGAGACGCATCTGTCCCTCCTCGCTCTCGGGCACATTGCCCGTTCGATTCGTTTCCCCGTTATCGGGGGGCAGAAGCCCTCACCGATGGAAACACCTGTGCCCCGATAACGCACTTTCAGTGTTAAAAGAGTTTTGAACACCTACTTGGATATTGTATATATGTGGCATTTTACAAGGCCACAAGTCTATTTGTTTCGCGAAGTTAAGCATTTATTCAGCAAAAAACTTTGTCAGTCAATGATAATAATCTATTTTTGGCTGATTTTTCAACATTAAATGCGACTACAGCCATGATGAGACAGCTAAAAATAACAGTTGCCATAACGTCTCGCGGCAGCGAAGCGCTTGAACGCTACCTGCAAGATATTAGCAAGGAAGAGATGGTCAGCACAGATGAGGAAGTGGAACTGGCTAAACGAATTCGCCAAGGTGACAAGAATGCACTTGAGAGATTGGTGAAAGCCAACTTGCGTTTTGTTGTTTCTGTGGCCAAGCAATATCAAGGCCAAGGACTAGAACTCACAGACCTCATTAACGAGGGCAATGTGGGACTCATAAATGCGGCAATGAAGTTTGACGAAACACGTGGCTTCAAGTTTATTTCCTACGCTGTTTGGTGGGTTCGTCAAAGCATACTACAGGCACTGGCAGACAAGAGCCGACTCGTAAGATTACCATTAAACCAAATTGGCTATGTGAGTAAAGTTAATCACTTTTATCACGATTTCATGCAAAAGAACAACAGGGCGCCCTCCCTTGATGAAGTGGCCGACGCCCTTGGCATGGAAAAGAGCAAGGTGAACGCGGCCCTTCTCACATCAGGCAAACATATATCAATGAATGCCCCCTTGATAGATGATGAAGACAGTTGTCTGCTCGACCTATTGACAAATGATGACAAGGGTAACGCTGACTCATCGTTAATTTCAGACTCTCTCAAAGAGGAAGTGCATCATGCACTGGACTTATTGCCAGAAAGAGAGTCGCAAGTCATACGAATGTACTTTGGAATAAACACGCCGGAGCTTAGCCTTGAAGAAATAGGTGAAAAACTCAACTTGAGCAGAGAGCGAGTCAGACAGATTAAAGAAAAAGCACTCACTTTGTTGCGCAACGCACAAATAGGAAGCGTATTAAAAGAGTATTTATAAGGAATAAGAACAAAAGCATACATTTGTCTTGCCTATTTCACGTCGACATACTGATATTTTAGAGCTAACGGAGGCAAAGAGGCACATTTATCAAATAAAATAAGTAACTTTGCCACATAAACATTCTTATCAATATTGAAAACGAAGCACATGAGTAAAATTGCACAAACGATATCAGCCGTTCTGATTATACTATTTACCTTTTGCACAAACATGCAAGCAGGTAACAGAAAGAGCGAAACTGTGTACGCCTTTGCATACGGCACTTGTTTTAATGATTCTATCATTTACTTATCAACCGTAGAGAAGCTCGACAGTGCTAATATCGACCCAAAGACGAAGTTCTTAACCGACCGAAAGTTTTACGCTAACAACTTTAAGTATTTCCTTGATAATCAGTACAAAGGAATACACACGTGTGCCATATTCTTCAACAAAAGCAAAGAGAAATTAGAAAAGACATATATTAAGCTACGACGCAATACGAACAAAGACAAGCACAGCACGTTAGTTGAAATTCCATTGTCAACATTCAGTTTATCAAAGATACAATGAGTCAACGCTACTAACATATATTTTTAATACATTGGAAACATTACTCTTCAAGGTGGCGGATTTGTGTTTTGCATTACACGCGCCACAAACACAGATCTTAAAAAGGCTCTTACCATCATACGCGCCATTTAACATTGACAAGGCAGACGGCAAAATTATGCTTAACGCCTTCGTCGAGAACGGACGCGTCAGCGCAGAGCCAGAAGGTGAGGAACTCGGCCAATTTGATTGCGGAGGCACAAACCATGGCATATACAAGTACAACACTGGTTACAAAATCATCATAAGCACAATTGAGGGGCACTTGGCTTCGGCCATGATTGCGAACAACGATTTCAGCAAATGCGAAATTTCGCTCTTCGGCAATGAAAGCGACCAACAATTTGGGCTCGGAAACGCCATGATGATAGCCTTTGCCTTTTCGGCCGCATACTACGACACGCTGCTGATGCACTCGTCTGTAACTATAAATGGCGGCTACGGCTACCTGTTCTTAGGTAAAAGTGGCACAGGCAAGAGCACACATTCAAGCCTGTGGCGCACATACATACAAGGATCGGATCTACTAAACGACGACAACCCTGCTGTACGCGTCAAAGGTGAAAACGAAATTATTGTCTATGGCACACCCTGGAGTGGAAAAACGCCATGCTATAGAAATTTGCAGTATCCCATAGGCGCTTTTGTACGCTTGGAACAACACCCGCAAAACATCATTGCTAAGGAATCGCCTTTGAAAGCCTTTGCATCAATAATATCGTCGTGCTCCACTATGATATGGGATAAACCATCGTACGCACACATCATGCACACGGCCGAAGCCGTTGCAAAGAAGATTGCTGTATATTATCTGAAATGCAGAGCTGATGAGGAAGCAGCCAAACTCAGCTACCAAACAATATCTAAACACTAAAATGGAAACGCGCAAGATACAAGTTCCGAATGACGTACTCATTGCCGAAATTAAACGCATGCTCGACAAGGGGCATAGCGCAACTTTCAGAGTAAAGGGCTACAGTATGCGGCCATTCTTAGAAAACGAACGCGATATTGTGAAAATTGAGCAGACTCCCGCCGAATCTATCAAGGAGAACGATGTCGTGTTAGCCGAAATTGCGACGAAAAAATATGTTTTACACCGTGTTATAGACCGCACAGACAATCAATTAACGCTGCGCGGCGACGGCAACATACAGGGCATTGAGCATTGTCTCGACACTGACGTGGTTGGCATCGCCACCGCTTTCTATAGAAAAGGTAGAGCCAAACCAGACACCATTGATGGCGTGAAATGGAAACTATACAGCAACATATGGCTGTTCCTCACACCATTCAGACGTATACTACTTGGCCTATACCGCAGATTGCCATTCAAATTATAAGTATTCACCTCACAACACAACCATACCGATATTTATGAAAATCAAAAAAGGATTTGAGTTACGTGACATCTGTGGCGAAAAGGTTATTATGGCTACAGGCATTGAGAATGTAGACTTTAACCAAATGATCGCTCTCAATGAAAGTGCTGCCTATTTGTGGCAGTCAATTACCGACAAAGACTTTGATGCCAATACGCTTGCCACCCTATTGTGCGAGAATTACGAAGTGAGCGAGCAAGAGGCACTTAACGATGCCCACAGCATAATTAAGGAATGGCTTGAGCAAGGCATTATCGAAGCCTGACACAAGCTTACTAATATGGTTGAACATACAATCAACACCAAAACAAACAATATAAAACTTATGAAAGAGCTTTCTCTCAAGTACGGTTGCAACCCCAACCAAAAACCAGCCCGCATATACATGGAACAGGGCGAACTCCCCATCGAAGTGTTGGGTGGACGCCCAGGATACATCAATTTTCTTGATGCACTTAATGGTTGGCAACTTGTTCGCGAACTTAAGGCTGCAACAGGCATTCCTGCTGCTACTTCGTTCAAACACGTTTCGCCAGCTGGTGCTGCGGTCGGAATACCTATGAGTGAAACACTCAAAAAGATATACTTCGTTGACGACATTAGCGAACCCCTCTCGCCTATCGCCACAGCCTATGCACGTGCACGCGGCGCCGACAGAATGTCTTCGTATGGCGATTTTATTTCATTATCTGACACTTGTGACAAGGCGACAGCGCTTATAATCAAAAGAGAAGTCAGTGATGGTATCATCGCACCAGACTACACACCTGAAGCGCTCGAAATATTACGTGCAAAGCGAAAGGGTACATACGTTATCTTAAAAGTAGACCCAAGCTACAAGCCTGCCCCTATTGAACACAAACAAGTATTTGGCGTAACATTTGAGCAGGGACGTAATGAAGTAGACCTTGCAAGCGACAGCCTTTTTGAAAATATCCCAACGGATAGCAAGAACTTTAGCGAAGAAGCGAAACGAGATCTTAAGATCGCGCTCATCACGCTCAAATACACCCAATCAAACTCTGTTTGCTATGTTAAAGACGGACAAGCCATTGGCATTGGTGCCGGACAACAAAGCCGCATTCATTGCACCAGACTGGCTGGCAACAAAGCCGATATTTGGTGGTTGCGCCAGCACCCTAAGGTGATGAACTTGCCCTGGGTGGAAAAGATCCGACGTGCCGATCGTGACAACACCATTGACATATACATTTCTGAAGACCACGACGACGTACTGGCTGATGGCACATGGCAACAGTTCTTCACCGAAAAGCCAGAAGTACTAACCATGGAGGAGAAAAAAGCCTGGATTGCACAGAACACCGAGGTGTCGTTGGGGTCAGATGCATTCTTCCCATTTGGCGACAATATTGAACGCGCCCACAAAAGCGGTGTACAATATGTTGCACAAGCTGGCGGCAGCGTACGTGACGACCATGTTATAGCTACATGCAACAAATACGGCATGACCATGGCATTCACTGGCATACGCCTTTTCCACCACTAAGCCTCAACTCGACAATGACTACTACACGCAAAGCGTCTGATGACGAGATTACGCAAGCCATGATGTCGGGGATAACCTTTAAGGGAGCCAAACTTAAAAAAGCCACGGCTGAGGCAAAGGTTAAAACAAAGGCTAAGAAGAAAACTTATATTACAGGCCTGCATGGTTCAGGATCAGCGAAGAAGAAAGCTGAAATCCGCCAACGACGCGCCAACCGCCACAAGAACAAGTGACAAACTATAGGTTTTTCAATTACCTGTTTACGCCCCAACAATAACAAGTTGATACAACAAATTTAAGCGCGTGCAACAAATGAATATAATTTGTTGCACGCGCTTTTTTTTATAAATTCGAGAGTGTTTGTGATAAAGCGTACCTTGCTTAAAGCAATATATCTGCAAATAAATGCACCTTTTCTCAATGATTTTGCGTAAGTTTGCATGAGATATAACACAACTGCAGATATGAAACAGTCCATCATCAAGCATTGTTAACAATCTGCGTAATAAAAAAAGAATAAATTATACCAGATCATGTCTTGTATACTAAATATTGAAACCTCAACAAACGTGTGCTCGGTAGCCCTTTCACAAGATGGCGTTTGCTTATATGAGGACGTTAACATGGAAGGTCCTTCTCATGCACAAGTCCTTGCCGGATATGTAAAAAATGCGGTATCATTTGCCGACAGCCATGCTATTCCAATCGATGCCATTGCCATTAGCAAAGGGCCTGGGTCATATACTGGATTGCGCATAGGCGTGTCCGAAGCAAAAGGCGTAGCCTATGGTCGTGACGCCAAGCTTTTATCGGTGCCGACACTCAAGTTACTTACTGTGCCCATTCTTTTAGGACACGAAGAACTGCCCGAAGATGCCCTGTTATGCCCTATGATTGATGCCCGGCGTATGGAGGTATATTGCGCGCTCTACGACCGTGCACTAAACGAGGTCGTACAGACTCAGGCACTGGTAATTGACTCCGATTCGTTCAAAGATTACCTTGACAAGCAACCGATATACTTCATGGGGAATGGCGCAGATAAATGTGTTGAAACTATACAACACCCCAATGCACATTTTATTAAGAATATCGTTCCCCGGGCAAAGAACATGATACCATTAGCAGAAATGGCCATGGCCAAGGAACAATTTGAAGATGTTGCATACTTTGAACCATTCTATCTCAAAGAATTTGTGGCAACGAAAAGCAAGAAATTGCTCTGAAAAAGCACATCACACATTTAGACAATCTTCATCATTAAAGACATGACGGCAAACAACACGACAGAGTATAGCATGCCCCACCCTACTACGCACGAAACGCTTGAATATAATTCAACTCGTGCCACTCTAAAATTGCCAGAGTATGGAAGGCTTGTTCAAAACATGATAGAATATGCCATTACAATAAAAGATAAAGACGAACGACAACTATATGCCGAAGCCATTGCTAATGTAATGATAGGGCTCAACCCCAAAATGAAGGACGTGCCTGACTATCAGCATAAGATATGGGATCACTTAGCCTATATTGCAAACTATCAATTGGACATTGACTATCCATTCGAAATAACCGAGCATAAGGGCGAACGTGTCAAGCCTGAAAAGTTGTCATACCCCAAAGGGAATATACGCTTCCGTCATTATGGCCGTCTGTTAGAAAGAGCCATCTCACAACTAAAACAAACTGCTGATGGCCCCGAACGCGACGAACTTATACGGCTTATTGCAAACCGCATGAAACGCAACCTTGCCGACTGGAAGGGAGATGGCGTACAAGACACAAAAGTCGCACGTGATATCAGTTTCTACACCGAAGGAGAGATTCAACCCGATTTCTCAATCCCCGGAAACGAATTGATGCAAATTGGCGAGAACCGCTTCCGCACGAGAAAGAACAAAGGTATGTTCTAAGCAAATCATTTGCTAACATGGGCCATAATCAAACCAAACAAGCCCAAGCTGTCAGGCAAGCATACATGCCACCTATATTAAAAACGATATTAAAGCTACACAACATATATGAGTACGTTTATCATTGAGGGAGGACATCGCTTAAAGGGCGAGATAACACCACAGGGCGCTAAAAACGAAGCTCTTCAAGTGATATGTGCAACGTTGCTAACCCAAGAGAGTGTCCGCATACAAAACATTCCCAACATACTGGACGTTAACAACCTAATAGCACTGCTCGAGCAAATGGGCGTCACCACTCAATGGAATGGCAAGGGGGATTGCACATTCTGTGCAGCACACATTAACCTCGACTATCTGCTGAGCCCTGAATTTTTAGAACGTTGCTCACGTCTTCGTGGTTCGGTTCTTCTCATAGGACCACTCGTTGCCCGGTTTGGAAAGGCTACCATTGCCAAACCCGGAGGCGACAAAATCGGTCGCAGACGGCTCGATACGCATTTCTACGGCTTGCAAAAGCTTGGTGCACGTTTTTTCTACGACGAAGACGGTGGCACATACCACATCGAGGCACCCAAACTTAAAGGTACATACATGCTGTTAGACGAGGCCTCTATTACCGGCACCGCCAATATCATAATGGCAGCAGTCTTGGCCAAGGGTACTACAACCATCTACAATGCTGCATGCGAGCCATACATACAACAATTATGCCACTTGCTCAACCAAATGGGGGCACGCATTTCGGGCATTGCCTCAAACCTGCTCACCATAGTCGGTGTCAACGAGTTGCACACGGCAACACACCGTATACTACCCGACATGATTGAAATTGGCTCTTTCATTGGCATGGGAGCCATGGTAGGCGACGGATTAATTATACGACAGGCTGGCGTCAAACAACTTGGCATCATTCCCGAATCTTTCCGACGTTTAGGAATCAAACTTTACATAAAGGGTGATGATATTCTGATACCCGCTCAAAAGCACTATCAAATAGAGTCATTCATCGATGGATCATTCATGACGCTGGCTGATGCCCCCTGGCCCGGACTCACACCCGACCTTTTGAGCGTACTAATCGTCGTGGCCACTCAAGCACGCGGTACGGTGTTATTCCATCAAAAGATGTTTGAAAGCAGACTCTTCTTTGTTGATAAACTCATCGAAATGGGAGCCCAAATCATATTATGCGACCCCCACCGTGCTGTGGTGGTTGGCCACGACCACAAAATTAAGCTGCGCGGACGCCGCATGGTATCGCCCGACATTCGAGCAGGCATTGCCTTGCTCATTGCAGCCCTTAGTGCCGATGGAACGAGCAAGATAGACAACGTTGAGCAGATAGATCGTGGATACGAGTGCATTGAGGAAAGACTCAACCAACTCGGTGCACACATACAGCGCGTATGACACCAACCAAGCACAACGCAAATATTAGTAGTGAAGATTAACCTGAACATGATTCGCCACAACGAAGTTTTCAAAATAGGCTACATAGCAAAGCATCGCGGACTGCGGGGCGAAGTTGAAATGTCGTTTACAGACGACTGCTTCGACCGCGGAACAGCCCCCTACCTCGTACTTGACATGGACGGTATACTCGTACCTTTCTTTTGGGAGGAGTATCGTTTCAAAAACGACGACACTGTCATTATCAAGTTCGAAGACATTGATAATGAAGCACATGCACGCCAACTCGTAGGGCATGCCGTATACTATCCCAAATCACACATATCACAAACCGATACAGATACGAGTCTTTCATCATACAAAGCACTCACAGGGTACACCGTCTACGACCATGCCAACCAAATGATTGGCACAATCACGCATGTGGACGACTCTTCGGCCAACACACTGCTTACCATCACCACCCAAGACGGAAAGGACTTGTTAATACCATATCACGACGATTTCCTTATAAACTTCGACTTGCACCAACGTGTCCTACAATTGCACATTCCCCAAGAACTGCTGTCACTTAATGATGACGGTGCAAACTAAGAGACACGCGAGCATTTACTTATTGCGTACTTTATAAAATAACACCACTACAACGCAACAAGAGGAATAGGGAAAAAGGGGGATAGGAAACAAAGACTTGTACCTTTTCAGACACTATCCTGTCTTGATAACCCCCAATTCTCTACCCTGTTTTTACTGTTAACAAATTACACCTCATCGCGTAATCCTTGACCACATACCCCATCACATGAAAAAAATAGCCATACTGGGATCGACAGGTTCAATAGGCACGCAAGCGCTTGATGTTATCAAGCAGCATCCCGACCAATTTCAAGCACACACCCTCACTGCCGGCAGTAACGCAGAGCTGTTAATAAAGCAGGCACGCGAGTTCAAGCCCGATACAGTAGTCATTGCCAACGAAGATAAATACACTACAGTATCTCAAGCACTGTCCGATCTACCTATAAAAGTATACGCAGGTCCCGATGCCCTGTGTCAAGTGGTTGAGAGCACACAAATTGACATGGTGCTCACCGCTATGGTAGGTTTTGCAGGTTTGCGTCCCACCATTGCTGCAATCAAAGCCGGCAAAGCCATAGCGTTAGCCAACAAAGAGACACTCGTGGTAGCAGGACAAATCATCAGCACCTTGTGCACTACACACAAAGTGCCCATACTGCCAGTCGACAGCGAGCACTCTGCTATATTTCAATGCCTCAATGGCGAAGCCTGCAATCCGATCAAACGCATTTTGCTCACCGCATCCGGAGGCCCGTTCCGAAGCAGTACACTGGCACAACTTGCCACTGTCACAGCCAAACAAGCGTTGCAGCACCCCAATTGGAAGATGGGTGCGAAAATCACCATAGACTCTGCCACCATGCTGAATAAAGGCTTTGAAATGATCGAAGCCCATTGGTTGTACAACGTCAAGCCACACGACATACAAATTGTCATCCACCCCGAAAGCATCATACATTCAGCCATCGAGTTTAACGATGGTGCCGTCATAGCCCAGCTTGGCACACCCGACATGCGTTTGCCCATACAATACGCATTCAGCCTTCCATATCGTCTACCATTGCAAGGCAAACGCCTCAATTTGTTCGAGATTGGCACCTTACATTTCGAGCAGCCCGACGCGCAACGTTTCCCGTGCCTCCAGTTGGCCTACGATGCCATTGAACGCAAGGGGAATATGCCGTGCATACTCAACGCCGCAGGCGAAATAACCAATGCTGCATTTCGTAACGAAAGAATTTCGTTCTTGCAAATTCCCCAAATCATAGCACAGGCTATGGAACAAGTTGACTTTATACCACAGCCAACGCTTGACGATCTGTTTCAAACAGACGCAATAACAAGACAAATTACCGAAAGCATTATCTCGAACCATTAAAGTTAGACCGACCTCCTAAATAAATATTACAACGGGGGCGACCTACATGATTGGCTTGCCAAAACAATATTTGTCGTTAAACCCAACACACTCATATCAAAACTAAAAAACTCAAACTACAGTGGAAGTATTTTTTATCAGAGCATTACAACTCATACTCTGTTTCTCGCTGCTCATCATATTACACGAAGGCGGACATTTCTTCTTTGCCAAACTATTCAAGGTGCGTGTCGAAAAATTCTGCCTGTTCTTCGACCCCTGGTTAACTCTGTTCAAATTCAAACCCCGCCGCAGCGACACAACCTACGCTTTGGGGTGGTTGCCACTCGGCGGTTATGTTAAGATTGCGGGTATGATTGACGAATCGATGGACACCGCACAAATGAAGCAACCCGTTAAGCCATGGGAATTTCGTGCAAAACCCGCCTGGCAACGCCTCTTCATCATGATTGGCGGCGTATTAGTCAATTTTATAGTTGCCTTCGTTATCTACGCCGCCGTATTATACACCTGGGGCGAGACCTATGTCCCCATGCGCAACATGACACATGGTTTCAAATTCAGCAATCAAGCCAAGAGCATGGGCTTTCGCGATGGCGACATATTATTGGGGGCTGACGGTAAAACATTTACAAAGTTCGACGGCAGCGTCTACCGTGTTCTAAGCGAGGCAAAGTGCGCAACAGTATTACGAGGCGACAAGGAAATAAGTATTCATATGCCCGGGCAACTTAACATGCTCGAAATGATCAAACAACAGCCCCGTTTTATCGAGCCTCTCGTACCATCGCTTGTCGATAGCGTCATACCCAACAGCCCCGCGGCCAAAGCTGGCATCAGACCAGGCGACCGCATCACCTCGTTTAACGGTCAAAGCTTTACAACCGTTAATGACTTCAACACCATACGCGGGAAACTGACCGACATACTGGCCGTAGCCACACACAAGGATAGCGTGGCGTTACGCAATGCCACACTCGTCGTACAACGTGCCACCACACCACCCGACACACTACATGTGACACTTAACGCCGATTACACACTCGGCATTGGCTGGTACAACCCCCTGACAAACGACTATAAGAGTATAACACGCCACTACACTGCCCTCCAAAGCATACCGGCAGGTTTCGCACACGGGTGGGAAGTATTGGCAGGCTACGTTGACGACCTCAAATATCTGTTTACTGCCGATGGTGCAAAGAGCGTAGGCTCGTTTGGCGCAATAGGCAGTCTGTTCCCTACAACATGGGACTGGTGCCGTTTTTGGGAACTTACGGCATTCATTTCTCTCATGCTCGCCTTTATGAACATACTGCCAATACCAGCGCTTGATGGTGGACATGTATTTTTCCTCCTCATCGAAGTCATTACACGTCGCAAGCCAAGCGACAAGTTTATGGAGCGCGCCCAAACAATCGGCATGACATTGTTGCTCTTGCTCATGGCCTTTGCCATATTCAACGACTTCCGCAACTTCTTGTTCTAAAAAACGGGCAAACACATATTTACCTTCCCTATTACACCACATATCACGGGGCAATAGATACGCATTTATTGCTGCATGCCAATAGCACATGCAACAATCATGCATATCTATTGCCCCTATATTTTTTCCTCTCGCAGAACCTACAGAGCATTTCCGTCAATCCTTATACTATAGTTTGCCCACTCCCCGTCAGCCCACTTGTAAAAGGAAGCGTGTGATTTCACTGCCATCTTACACTTTTAATGCGTAACATGCTGATATTCAGAAAATTCAAGAGTGTAAGATAAGTTCAAAGTATCATACACTCCCCTACATACATCTTACACACCCCACCCCGCTGCCTCGCAGTCGGTTTGGATGTATGCGGTGGATTTTACGCCACAGGGACGTAGAATAATCTGTCGGAGCAACAGACTTTTCTGCTCCCCTATGCCGTGATATTATCCTCCCGTGCTTGTGCCGTGTAGCAGCATGTGGGTTGTGCAGGTTGCGTGCAAGTGGAAATGGCAGCATCTTATACCGAGTAAAGTATTGATAACCAATGAGTTGCAACATGTTAGTGTAAGATGTAAGATGCTCGGCGTGTAAGTTGTTGTAGTATGGTAAAAGTCCCAAGCGCAGGTTTCTCGTCTTGCCCTTTTATAAATTACTCAACTTTCGGATTTAGCAAGTGCAGCTCGAATAACGGCGGCAATCGTCCGTTGTCAAAAGAAAAGGTGATGCACGTGTGGGAGTGATGAGAGCACATAACTGAGCCTAAGTCATGCCACATCAACCATAGTAAGCATGTTGAACGACTGATATACATGTTTACTTCGAACGTAGTAAGCATGTTGAACGATCGATATACGTGTTTACTTCGAACGTAGTAAGCATGTTGAACGACCGTAATAAGATAACTCAAGTTTCGTATTTAACTCATACGGGCCCAATGAATTCTTATAGTCCAGGGCAAGCGAAGCGACACCCTGGGTGCGCTATTCAATGGCACAAAAAGTGGTGAAGTCAGGTGCATATCTATTGCCTCTGTATTTTTTCACGCAGAACCTATAAGAGCATTTCCATCAATCCTTATACTATAATACCACAAAGATGTTCTTAAACACGCCATCAGGCAATCTATAAGAAATATAGGACAACAGCTATATGCCGAATTCAAGTATTTTTGTAAAGATCTTAGCAACCCCCAAAATACATACACTACTTGCTACACATGATACAGCACTTATTAAAAGACGGCATATTGGCCATTTGTTGCAGCCTGATGGTAGCTTGCGACATGATAGACTATCACCCATACGACACAAAAATTGATGGTGTGCACAACATCAATCAGCAGAATTGTGAACGTATCAAACAACAATGCGCAAACCGTAGTTCCATAAAATTTGCGGTTATAAGTGATACACAAAGATGGTATGACGAGACCAAAGATGCTGTATCAAGCATAAATAACAGAACGGACATCGACTTTGTCATACACTGTGGCGACATCTCTGATTTTGGCGTAACCAAAGAATTTACCCTACAACGTGACATTCTACAAAAATTACGCATACCGTATGTCGTCATCTTGGGCAACCACGACTGCTTAGGAACAGGAGGCGACACTTTCCGTTATATCTTTGGCAATCCTAATTTCACTTTCGATGCAGGAAAAACGCATTTCGTATGCCTCAACACGAATGCTTTCGAATACGACTACTCAACTGCCATTCCTGATTTTACCTTTATACGCGATGACCAAAGCTGCATTTCATCTCATATAACAAATACCATCGTGGCCATGCATGCTATGCCACATTCCGACCAATTCAACAACAATGTAGCCGACGTGTTTGAATATGAAATATCAAAATACCCTCAACTTTTATTCTGCTTATGCGGACACGGTCACCATCGCACCGTTAACGACATCTTTGGCGATGGTATGAATTATTTTGAATGCGGCTCTGCAAAAACACGCGAATATTTGATTTTCACGATAAAAGGCGGAAACTATGATTACGAAGTCGTTCGATATTAAACATCTCTTGCACATAATCATACTCATGTTCGCATGCAGTATTTTAATGTGTGCCACCACCTACGCACAAAGTAATGACACCATAAAGGCACAATCACCCTCACTGTACGAATTACGCCATGAAAGATATATAAAAAGGTGGAACAAACTTATTCCAAATCAAGCTACCGTTCAATACGCTGGCAGCATTGGCATGTTCAGTGCGGGAGCGGGGTGGCGCTATGGCAGAAACTATCATTGGGAAACCGATTTGCTATTTGGTTTTTTGCCGAAATATCATTCCGAAACAGCACACATGACATTCACCATAAAGGAGCGTTATATTCCGTGGCATTGCAAAATCAGCTCCAGATGGGAGATTGAGCCACTAACAACCGGCATATTCTTTAACACCATTTCAGGTGAAGATTTTTGGAAATATCTGCCCTCACGCTACCCGAAGCACTATTACGGATTTTCGACAAAGATACGTTCCAATGTATTCTTAGGACAGAGACTGCGTTACAACATTCCCAAACGAAAGCGCCTGTTTCATCAAGCTGTGTTAGTATATTACGAAATCTCATCATGCGACCTGTACATTGTGTCAAAAGCCACTAACAAGGATTTTCCATGGCGTGAAACGCTTTCGCTCGCCATAGGAGTTAAATGGGAACTATAAAAAGCAGTTGGTAAAAGGCTGTCTGTCAAATGACAGCCTTCTACCAACTGCTTTTTTAATACGCTGCACACATATTAAGCAAGTCTTCAATATTAGTTTACATAATCATGCTCAGTATTAGCCAATTAATGTCAACTAAATTCGAACACCTACTTATAATCTCACATTGTGTATGCCAGTCGTCGTACGTATGATTTCATAGTTTCCACACTTTGAGAACGCATCAGACGAGATATAAGTTACCGAACTTGGCACATACACACGTTTCAAATTCGGACAATTCTCCACAGCATAGTCTTCTATGCGTTCCGTACCATCGGCTATTACAATCTCTTCAAGTTTATCAAGCATGGTTATCACGTTTTTATCCATTACCTTCATCGGACGCAACTCTATCCGTCGGATACCAGCCGGAATAAAATAAGGGTACGCGTCATTAGCTCGCAGGTATACCACACCCTTGTATGAGTCAAAATCATTATTGCGCGGATCGACTACAACTTCTTCCAAATTGCCACAAGCCCAATTCAAACTTGACGGACTATCACCAAATGTGGAGATGTTCGCACCTATTATAAGCGTTGAAACGTTCTCCGGTAGTTTTACATTTGGTTGGAATGAAGTCACTCGCAATCCGTTTATACTATAGGGGATCGTTACAACGGAAGCATCGGTATTCTTGACTTCTGAAACATTTAGCGCACCATTCAGGAAATTATAAATACATGCGTCATCTTCAAAAAGCGAAAAATCCATACGTAGCGGTATTAGTTCGTTCTTATAAGCATCAACGTTAGCAGCCTTGTAATAATGGTCATTTGTAGGGTCACTAACATACCAATCACCACCCGCGTAGACATAATTCCACGCATGGCCGCCTATTGTGCTGAGCCAACCATTTGCTACAAAACAGGGTATGCCCTGAGAGAGACACATCGTTTTGAGCAAATTAGCATATCCCTGGCAAATACAACGCTTGTACTTGAACACATCATACGGGTCTAAATACGCATCACCATTGTTAGCGTATGTTACATTCTTTACAATCCAATGAAAGATGTTGAGATACGTATTATAATCTGTTTCGTCCTTCAAATTAGTATCTACAAAGGTCTTGATCTCAGCATATTGCGCATCGCTGATCTGTGTTTCGCCCATTACCGTGGCTTGTTTCGGATCTACCTTTTGCAGTATTTGCCACACGGCTTGCGCTGTGTTTGAGCCAAATGCCACCGAAGCATCAGGCTCGGGAAAGGCCACACCATTCGTACTGTTGCTAACTGTCGTTTGACTGAAGTCTGACTTGCTGCCGCTTATTTGCAGTTCGCCGTCTTGTTCTGCTTGGCAAGCGCTCAATAGCACTGCTGTTGCAAGTAAAGCATTTAATAGTTTCATTTGCGTTTGAGTTACTTTATAATATTACACGTTCGTCTTATTTCTTAAGGGGACTAATCATTTCGCAGCTTCATCATGTTCTTCGCTTTTTTCTTTGGGCAGGATCAAATTAAGTATGACACCAATTATCGCAGAAAGGCCAATACCAGACACTGCAAAACGGCCAGAGGATAGCACGGCACCACCTAATCCCATTGTCAGCATAATTGATACAATGATAACGTTACGCGTATCACTCATATTTACCTTACGCTGAATAAGATTTTGCACACCGACACTGGCTATCGTTCCAAAAAGTAACAACATAATTCCGCCCAAAACGGCCTGCGGTATGCTTTGTAACAAGGCGCTCAACTTTCCGACAATCGAAAAGCATATTGCTGTTGCAGCTGAAACTCTTATCACAGCAGGACTCGTAATTTTAGTAATAGACATTGCTCCCGTTACCTCTGAATATGTTGTTTCGGGCGGGCCGCCCAATACAGCAGAGGTCAGACAAGCCACGCCATCTCCCAGCATTGTGCGATGTAAACCTGGTTCCTTTACAAAATCCTTCTGCGCAACAGCACCAACAGCATAAACATCGCCTATATGTTCAATTACAGGTGCTATTGCTACAGGAATCATGTACAGGAAAGGACTCCATTCAAAATGCTTCAGTGTGTCAAAAGTCACAGGACAGGCTATCCATGAAGCCGAGGCCACACCGCTAAAATCCACTTTGCCCATGCAAACCGCAACGATATAGCCTACAATCACACCGCTTATAATCGGCACCAGCCTCATCATGCCTTTACAAAAGGTCAATACACCTACTGCTGTTAACAGAGACACAAAAGCCAATACCCAACAATCCTTTGCCATATTCACAGCACTGCCAGACAAAGACAGACCTATCAATATTATGACAGGACCAACCACCACTGGCGGAAATATACGGTCAAGCAATTTCTTTCCTTGCCATTTTACCAACGCACTCATCGCAAAGTAAACTAACGACACGGATGTCAAACCGGCCAAAGTGCCAGGCAAGCCCCATTGCTCTGTTGCAGCCATAATAGGCGCTATAAATGCAAACGAGCTACCGAGAAATATCGGTACTTTGCCCTTTGTTATTATATGGAATAAAAACGTGCCCAAACCTGCTGTGAACAAAGCCGTAGCAGGATTGATGCCAATAAGCAGCGGTACAAGCACTGTTGCGCCAAATGCCACGAACAAAAATTGCACACCAACTATTGTTCGTTTAGCAACTGAAAGGTTATCTGTATACATAATAATATTGATTTTATGATTTCAAGCCATTTAATTCTATACCGCACTTACAAATTGTGGAAGTATGGGTTGGTGCATACGCCAATCGATGCTCATAGGTCTGTCGTCACGCGAGCAGATATAATCAATAAGACGGATTTGTATTGCCCCAAGTCCCTCATCGGTGGCTTGGTTCATAGATGCTTGTAATTGACCGGTTATTAGATTTTCGTATACACCCTCGTGAAGTTTCATTTTGTAGATTTAAGTTTGTAGTATTGAAACGAACAAGTGATATTCAACAACTTGTATTGAACGTCTCTATACCACATATATACTTACTTGTATTGTTATTGTTTCGTAGGACACGCTTTTATTCTTCAATTTGTTGCAACAAGTGCGCCACCTTGTTCAATATCGCAGCATCAGCAGGCAACCATTTCAAATCGTGCAGATTATCTGCGCTGAGCCAACAGGCTGACTCGTGCTCTAACAATATGGGGGAAATCCCCGCAAATGTACAAACAAAGCAGTGCATGGTCAACCTGAAACGCGGATAGTCATATTGCACACAGGCTAACTCGGCACCTACATTGACCTCGGTAGCAAGTTCCTCGTTTATCTCGCGTTGCAAAGCATCGGACAAGGACTCGCCTACTTTGACCTTACCACCAGGAAATTCCCACCAATCTTTCCATTCGCCATAACCTCGCTGAGTGGCAAAGACCTTGCGACCGCTTACTATTACAGCCGCCACAACCTCAATATGCTTTTTATCTGTTTCCATATTCATATATCACCTTGCACTTCGGGCCGTCTGCGTCTTCTGCCAACAAAGTTCAGCCAGGGAATAACGTTACTAAAATGTAAATAATAACTCTTTTCGTTTGCTAATTTCGGCATTTGCCACGACATAGCCAACGCTTGATGCACAAAATGTAAAAGACGTTTTGTATCTTTGCATAAGACAGGCTACACCTCGGCATAAAGTTCAAGCAAGCTTGACTCTCTGCTCTCGGTTTGCACAATAACAGATGCACCCGAAAATGTGTCTGCTATGTGAAAATAGCGTCTACATACCATAAAATAAAATTGAACACCTACTTATATATTTACTATGCGCATAAACGACAATGTATACTACGTTGGTGTAAACGATCGCACCAAACATCGGTTTGAGGGCCTATGGCCATTACCCTATGGAGTATCATACAACTCTTATCTTATAGTTGACCATGATGCAGTAGCTTTGGTTGATACAGTTGACGTTGCATTTTTTGGCGAATACATCGAAAAGATCAAGGCTATTATTGCAGACCGGCCTATCGACTATTTGATTATCAACCACATGGAGCCCGACCACTCGGGGTCAATAGCACTGATACGCAAGTACTACCCTGGCATAAAGCTGGTGGGGAACAAGAAAACCATGCAAATGGTGCAAGGCTTTTATGATGCTACCGCTGATGGCGATGTTTGTGTGGCCGATGGCGACACGCTCACCTTGGGGCATCATGAACTCAAATTCTATCTGACTCCCATGCTGCATTGGCCTGAAACAATGATGACTTTCGACACGACAAACGGCACACTTTTCTCAGGCGACGCCTTTGGTTGCTTTGGCGCGTTGAATGGACACGTGATTGACACACAAATGGAGGTAGCGCCATATTGGGCCGAAATGGAACGCTATTATGCGTGTATCTTAGGCAAATTCGGTGCACCTGTGCAAGCTGGGCTCAAGAAACTGGCCAACGTGCCTGTTAAAATGATATGTTCAACACACGGCCCCGTGTGGACAGAACGAATACCGCAGGCCATTGCCACCTATCAACGACTTGCTACCGGACAGACAGAGAAGGGACTGGTGGTGTGCTACGGCTCGATGTATGGCAACACAGCACGCATGGCGGAAGCTGTCTGTGAGGGTGCGGCCGAGGCTGGAATGAAGAAGATTGTTGTGCACAACCTAAGTGTATCTGACATTTCGCAGGTGCTTGCCGACATTTTCCGCTACAAGGCTTTAGCCATTGGCAGTCCTACTTACAACGGCGGACTATTCCCCGTTGTCGACGATCTCATGCGCCGCCTTGCTGGTCGCAACGTCGGTCAGCACGAATTGGCATTATTTGGCGGCTTTACATGGAGCAGCCAGGCCGTCAAGGCAATGGAGGCATACAACGAAAAGATAAAGATGCACTTAGTTTCCTCACCCGTTGAATGGAAACAGGGCGTTACTGGAAACGATTTGCAGAGTGCCCGCCAACTTGGTCGCATGTTAGCAGAACAATGCAACAACATGGCATAATAGCGCATTGGCATCTCTACATTATTTTATAACAAAATCCTGTACATCGAACATGAAATTGCCCTACCAACATATAAGGCTATTTGATGTGTAATAATTGAGTGCAGGTACAAATCCTTTACCCCGAGAAGGGTAAATCTGAGCAATTTTATCTGCGCTTTTACATACAAACCGCTGATATTCTTACAGCAGGATACTTTTTATTTACACACTTTCTTTATGCACTGCCGCCTACACTAACGTTAGACGGCAGTGTTCTATTTTTGAAGGCTGATACCCTCTTGCTATGAGACAATAGATTATTTTGGAGGAGCATAGTCTACCGTCCAGTTTCATATTTTCAAGTATATAGTAAGACTTCCGAGTATAGCAATAATAGGTTTTATCTATTGATAGATAGCTAACATCTTTTGGTTTATCTATTATAAAATCGTTATTTTTGTACCCGTAAAACAATAAATAAAAGGGCAAAACATTATGGAAACAAGAAAAGAAATTGCAGCAGAAAGGAAACGTTGTGGTTCACATAATTGCACACAAGCTGTACTCTGCACATACCACGACTTGACTGGCATAGACGAAGGGAACATTAAGAATGCAGGCAATGCCTTTGCGGCAGGTATGGGTAATATGGAGGGAACTTGCGGAGCCCTCGTCGGAGCTGGCATCATACTCGGACTCGCCACCCAGGACAAGACAAAGTCAATCAAAGGAATGAGACAAATCATGGATAAATTTAGACAACGCAATGGAGCCACACAATGCAAATTGCTCAAGGGTGTGGGCACAGGAAAACTACTTCGCGAATGCCCTCTTTGCGTAGCTGATGCATCTGAATTTTTAGAAGAGATTCTGGAAGAATATGGTATCCATAAATGACTTATATCTCAGATACTTACGCCCAACGACATGGCTAAATATAAAGCGACTAATGAGCAAGACCGCTGCGTAGCATGCGGGGTTTGCGTTAAGGTATGTCCTAAGGATGCTATCAGTATCTACAAGGGATGCTATGCCCAAATAGATGAGGACAAGTGCATCGGCTGCGGAATCTGCGAGAAGAACTGTCCGGCGGGAGTGATGCACAAAGTGTTAAGGCAACCTGCTTAATATCTTAAATTCGACTCATATGGCAAAACAGAAAAATAAAAAATGGAGTGACTACATGTGGCTCGTATCAGCCACATATTTTACTCTCGGATTTTTCAACATCGTATTCGCATGGCTCGGAGTCATCTGCTTTCTTATACCGCTGATAATGGCTATATTTGGTGGCGGTAAAGGATATTGCAACAACTATTGCGGAAGAGGACAACTCTTCTTGCAAATAGGGAACAACATGGGTTGGTCGCGTAAGAAAGTGGCACCAAGATGGCTCTCATCTAAATTATTCCGCCATGGTTTTCTACTGTTTTTCATGTTCTTCTTCATTCAGATGATTATCCTCACCACAATGGTTGCAAAAGGAGCTGAAGATCTACATCAGACCATTCATCTGCTATGGACTTTTAACGTGCCATGGCATTGGGCTTATCCTGTGGAGATTGAGCCATGGAAAGCACAGTTTGCCTTCGGACTCTATGGCATCATGCTCACCTCACTGATTGTGGGCGTTCTGCTCACCATTATCTATCGACCAAGAACCTGGTGCGTGTTCTGCCCAATGGGAAACATGACACAATTAATCTGTAGACTCAAAACAAGATGAATCTGCAACAACTCAAATACATCATAGCAATCAACCGCTTTCGCAACTTTGCGAAGGCGGCTGATTCGTGTAACATCTCCCAACCTACACTCAGCACCATGCTGCAGAAATTAGAAGATGAACTCGACGTGCGCATCTTCGATCGCTCCAACAAGCAGGTTACACCGACGAGTGCAGGAAAGAAAATCATTATTCAGGCCCAAAAAACGCTAATAGAGGCAGAGAAGATTACAGAACTCGTTGCTGAAGAAAAGAATCAAATAGGCAATTCTTTGTCTCTATCCGTAGGTCCCTCCATTGCTCCTTACATTCTTCCCCAATTTATCAAGCATTACAGAAAAAAATACCCAGAAGTAAGTCTCTCCATACAAGAGAGAAAATCTGAAGAAATGCTTAATGCCTTACAAAATGGAGAAATAGATGCTGGAATTTCTGCCTCCGATCTTCTGAATAAAGGAGTATTAGAAATTCCACTTTACACAGAACGCTTCTATGTGTATTTATCGGAAGACTGTTGGCGTAAATTGCCCGTGTTCAAACCAGAAAATCTGGAACACGAGAATATGTGGATTATGAAAGAAGCACAATGCCTTCGCAATAGCGCCTTCTCCTTCTGTAAAGCACGAAGCAAAGGCCAACACATCTATGAGGCTGGCAGTATAGAGACTTTGATTCGTATTGTGGACGAAAATGGAGGTTTCACCATCATTCCCGAAATGCACCTCGATTTCTTAAGCGAAGCACAACGTAAGAATGTTAGAAAAATAGAAGGAACTTATCTTTCCCAAAGACGCATATCCCTATACATCAGAAAAGACTTTGTCAAAGAGCGAATGCTCAATACCATTATCGACAGCATGAAGGAGTTTATGCCTGCACAGATGCTGAGTGAAGGCATCAGAAAATATGATATAAGACTGTAAAATGCATGGCTTCGCTCAATATTGACTTTTGCCGAATCCAACGACATTTGTTTTATACAATATGGCCTGCACGGGATGCTTACTTTCATTACACCAACGAGTAATCAAAAGTTGGGACTGATACCCCATTAAGAGGTATCAATCCCAATTTATGATCTTATAAAAAGTTTTGCCAGCAACAATATTCCACGATTTTACTGCTGCGCTGCACTTCCACCTGCTATGTCAAGCAGCTCATTGGTAATGGCTTGCTGACGCGTCTTATTGTAGGTAAGTGTCAGTTCGCGTAACAGGTCGTCAGCATTATCTGTTGCCACCTGCATGGCTATCACTCGCGCTGCATGTTCGCTTGCAAGACTGTCTAACAAAGCAGTGTACAACCTCAGATGGAGCGACTTTGGTATTAACTGATTTACAATATCACCAATAGATGGCTCTACAATAAAATTCAGATTGTTGGTAGCACCTTCCTCTGTTGAATCTGCGTGCAGATCTATAGGCAAGAATGTTTCCGTTGTCAGAATCTGTGTACCAGCACTTTTGAAATGATGATATATTAAATCAACCTCATCAATATCACCCTTAACATAGAGATCCATTAGTTCGGAGGCTACCTTTGCAGCCTCTTGATACGAGGGATGGTCTAACAACGCGCTCTTGTCTACCAAATCAAAATTCTTGAGTTTACCAACGGCCTCAGCAGCCTTTTTGCCCATTGCATAGACTCTGCAAATTTCGATATCGTGGCTTCGATATTCTTCGACTTTTTTTACAAAAGCCTTTACTGCATTGGCATTGTAGCCGCCGCATAACGAAGAGTTTGAGGTAAACAAAACAATAACAACACGCTTTACATCGCGTTGGGCTGCATATGCTGTGTCAACCTCACCCTCCATACTGCCTACAAACGTGGACATAATACGAGTAAGTTGCCGCTCGTAAGGCCGCATACTTTCAATAGCTTGCTGCGCACGATGGAGCTTAGACGAAGCAACCATCTTCATAGCACTTGTAATTTTACGTGTGCTGTTTACAGAGGCTATTCGTGTTTTTACTTCTTTAAGTGAGGCCATATAACTTACGCTTTATATTGTCCTGCAATGTCGGCAGCCACCTTCTCTATTGTCTGGCAAACCTCATCGCTAAGATTGCCTTCACGTAGCTTTGCCAATACAGAGTCGGCATACTGTGAACGCATAACTTGGAGGAATGCTTCCTGGAAGTCGCATACCTTGTCAATATTGACGTCCTTCAGCAAACCATGAGTACCACAATACAATACCGCAACCTGTTCTTCAACCGGCATCGGGCTGTATTGAGCCTGAATAAGCAGCTGATTGTTTTTGCGGCCACGATCGATTGTCATTGCTGTTACGGGGTCCATATCAGAAGAGAATTTAGCGAAAGCCTCTAACTCGCGATATTGAGCTTGGTCTATTTTTAGCGTACCAGCAACCTTTTTCATACTCTTAATCTGGGCCGAACCACCTACACGACTTACTGATATACCAACGTCAATGGCTGGACGGAATCCTTGGTTGAAGAGGTTGGAGTCAAGATATATCTGACCATCTGTAATAGAAATCACATTTGTAGGAATATAGGCAGATACATCACCAGCCTGCGTCTCGATAATAGGCAAAGCAGTCAGAGAGCCTCCGCCCTTTACCTCTCCCTTCAGACACTCGGGAAGGTCATTCATTTTTTCAGCCACCTCTTGCTGGTTGTTTATCTTGGCTGCACGCTCCAACAAACGAGAATGCAAATAAAATACATCACCAGGATAAGCCTCACGACCAGAAGGACGACGAAGTATCAACGAAATCTCACGGTAGGCAACAGCTTGTTTTGACAAATCATCATAAACTACCAAAGCGTGCATACCTCTATCTCGGAAGTACTCACCAATGGCTGCACCGGCAAAAGGCGCATAGTACTGCATAGCAGCTGGCTCACCGGCAGTGGCACTGACAATGATGGTATAATCTAATGCGCCAGCCTGCTTCAAAGTGTTGACGATATTGGCAACTGTTGAGGCTTTCTGACCTATGGCTACATATATGCAATATACAGGGTCGCCTGCAGCGTAATTGTCTTTTTGATTGATAATAGTATCAATGGCAATAGCAGTTTTACCCGTTTGGCGATCGCCAATAATCAATTCACGCTGTCCACGACCTATAGGTATCATTGAGTCGACACTCTTCAATCCTGTTTGCAAAGCCTGTGTTACGGGCTGACGGAATATGACACCTGGCGCTTTACGGTCCAATGGCATCAAATATTTCTTCCCTTCTATGGCCTTGCCACCATCGATTGCATTTCCAAGAGGGTCTATTACACGGCCCAACATGCCATCACAAACCTCTATAGATGCAACTTTATTGGTTCGTTTAACACTTTGACCTTCTTTGATGCCCTCTGAAGATCCGAGCAACACTGCGCCCACGTTATCCTCCTCGAGGTTCATGGCAACACCCATTACACCATTTTCAAATTCGATAAGTTCGTTTTCAGTCACATTGGTAAGGCCATATATATGGGCAACGCCATCACCAATAGAAAGAACAACGCCCACTTCCTCAAACTTGACATCTGTATTGACATCTTGAAGCTCGCGCAAGAGTACACCACTTACTTCACTGGGTTTTATATTGTTGGACATTTAATTCTTATATTTATTAAATTAGTTCTCGTTTAATTTTGGAAAGTTGCGTACGCACACTCGCATCAAGCTTGTAAGTGTCGTACTCCAAAATAAAGCCACCTTCAATAGAGGCATCCTCATCGACTTTGAAATCTACCTTACAATGTGCTCTGTTTTCGACCATCTGCTGCAACTTTTCCTTCAGATTTGGCTGTATGGCAGTTGGCACAACTAACCTGGCGGTTATCATGTGTTCTTTCTTACGATAAAGGGTGCCATAGGAGTGAGCCACAAACAACATAATATCTGCACGCGCTTTGTTTACAACAAGTTGCACAAAGCGCTTAAGAGAAGCCGATGGTTGCTGTTCACCGCATGCAGCAGTCAACAGTAATCTTGACTTACACTCGACAGACAGAACTGGATTTGTCATGGCCTGTTGTAATGCAGGTACAGCCAAGAATGAGTGGGCCAATGTTGTGGTCTCTTGATAGACTTGCTTGGTTTCACCTTTTTCCTCGGCAAAAAGCAACAACGCATTAGCGTATCGCGTAGATATGATGCCTAAATCCATATTTTACTATTGTTTCAATAAAGAAATTGCCGACATTTTTGTTGCCTCACTCAAAGGAGGCATTGCGTTTGCCGTATTCCTTTCTATTTTTAGCCTTTGCAGACTTCGTCAAGCATCTGCTCAACAAGTTTTTGCTGCTCTACATCATTTGACAACTTCTGTCGAACGACTTTCTCTGCTATAACAATAGAAAGATCTGCAACAGTTTGTCTGATGTCGCGAAGTGCATTTTCCTTTTCCACCGCGATTTGGGCTTTGGCCTCTTGCAAGAGTTTTGATCCTTCGTCTTGCGCTTTTTCACGTGCTTCGCGCACGATGCTATCACCTGTGGCTTTAGCCTGGCTCAGTATTTCTGCTTGACGAGCACGCGCCTCGTCCAACAACCGCTCGCTTTCTTGTTTTATGCCAGCAAGCCGTTCGTTAGCCTCGTGTGCTTTTTGCAAGGACTCATCAATATAGTTCTTGCGCTCTTCCACCATCTTTGTAATGACAGGAAATCCAAATTTGGCCATTAAAAAGAATACAACGAGAAAAGCCAAGAGCATCCAAAATAACAAGCCGAAATCAGGAGTTAGTATGGATGGCAAATTGATTGACTGCATAACAATGCTTTTAATTGTTTCATGTAATAGGTATGTAGCTTATGAATTGGTTTTGAAAGCAATGCATATTCAGAGATGCATGCTTCCACGCCCAATTCATAAACCACAATAAACCAATCTTAGAGGAAAAGACAAAGCAAGCAAACAATAACTGCAAACAAAGCAACACCTTCAACAAGTGCAGCAATGATGATCATGTTTGCACGAATGTCGCTTGTAGACTCAGGTTGGCGGGCAATAGCCTCCATTGCGGCACTACCAATTCGGCCAATGCCGAGTCCTGCACCAATAGCAGCAATACTGGCACCAATACCGGCACCCAACTTTGCAAGTCCTGCAGCTTCTAACAAAGCAAGTAAAATAGTCATAATGTTATAAATTTATGGGTTATTATTGTATTTGATTATTCATGAGAGTGTTCAGTGTGTGCAAGCCCTATAAATACAGCACTTAACATGGTAAATACGTAAGCCTGTATGAAAGCAACCAAAAGTTCAAGACAATTCATGAACACCATCATCACAAAACTAACGATTGTTAGCGGTGTGCCTATTACCGCTCCAAGTTGGCATGTAATGAATATGACACAAGTGAGCGACAATATGATTGCGTGTCCACCCATCATATTTGCGAACAGACGTACCATAAGAGCAAACGGCTTAGTAAATATGCCGAAGAGTTCGATTACAGGCATCATAGGCACCGGACACTTCAACCAGGTTGGCACTGGAGGCCATAGAATTTCCATCCAATATTCCTTATTGCCGAATACATTGACCAACAACAAGGTGAACATTGCCAACACAAATGTTATGTTTATATTTCCGGTTATGTTTGCGCCACCCGGAAAAATTGGAAGAAGTCCTAACAGGTTCGTGATGAAAATGAAGAAAAACGCTGTAAGCAAGAAAGGGGCATATTGCTTGTAATGTTTCTCGCCGACAGAGGGACGAATTAAGTCGTCGTTGATGGACATTACAAACATCTCCACCAAACCGACAAAACCACCAGGAGCCTTGTCTCCTGCCTGACGCCCTTTATACCATCGTGCTGAACTAATGAATATAACGGCCATTAGCAAAACGACAATCCATATTTGCACAACATTTTTAGTGATGCTCAAATCTATAGGACGCACATTCTGCCCATTTGCAAGATGTTCATATATCTTACCATTGTGTGTCTCGTCAAGGTAAAACCCTTCAAATGTACCATTTGTACTATCATGGAAACGCTCCGAACTGAATACGTGCCAGTCACCGGATTCTCCCTTTACTATCACAGGCAAAGGGATAGATATATGGTGGCCATTCCATGTGGTTATGTGCCATTCGTATGCATCACTCATGTGCCCAAGTACTATTTCCTTCACATCTACGCCACTTGCCGAGCCTTCGTTTGAAGCACACAGCGAAAATGACATTGTGAAGAATAAGCACAATAGGAGTACTGCACGGAATAAATTTCTGATTTTGAAGTATTTCATTGCTTCTTACTTAAGTTTTGCTCTACCTTGACATAGAATATGATCGAAGTAACCATACTCACAAGATAGAATGCTAATAGACTCATTGAAAATGCCAACAGACTACTACAGTCCGCTAAAGCATAGACAATAATCAGAAACACTACAAAAACGAGTCGAACAACTTTATCGATAAGATAAAAGCCTATGGCTCTCTTGCCGCCCTGCTTCATTATATACGTGTATATATTACACGCTCCACAATCCAGTAGGATAAAGAGCAAGGCAACTAAAAATGTTGGGGGCAATAAATGCATCATGGCATCTTTGGTAGCAAGCATCAATTCTGCCAAATTGACCAAAGCGAAAGCTGCCACCATACAGATGACCTTACTTATTATTGCCTCGCGTTTTAATTCATGTAGTGTTTTCATTGTCTTAGATTCAGCCGAAGGAAATGATAGAAATTACGATATTGTTCTTGTTACTGCACGATGATTATTTCTCAACGCACGCCAATACAACATTGTTCTCAACTTCTACAAATCCACCGCTTATAGAGATTTTGAAGGGAGATGAACCTTTGCATTCTATATCGCCTGCTTCCAATACAGATATTATTGGAGCATGCCCATTCAATACCTCAAATTGCCCTAACGCACCGGGGAATTTCACGCCATCAGCCTCAGCCTCATAGAGTGTTTTCTCCGGAGATACTATGGTTACTTTCATTATTGTTGTCTATTTAACGTGTAAGAATTAAGCTTGCGCCATGAGTTTCTTACCCTTTTCTATCGCCTCGTCAATTGTACCAACATTCAAGAATGCCTGTTCTGGCAAATCATCAACTTCACCATCAAGTATCATATTAAATCCTCTGATGACTTCGTCAATGGGTACCATCACACCAGGAACACCGGTAAATTTCTCAGCTACGGTAAACGGCTGGCTCAAGAAACGCTGAACGCGTCTTGCTCTATTTACTGTCAAGCGGTCCTCGTCAGACAATTCGTCCATACCAAGAATTGCAATAATATCCTGCAGTTCCTTATACTTCTGGAGAATTTGCTTTACACGCTGTGCACAGTTGTAATGCGCGTCACCGACTACGGCAGGATCCAATATACGCGAAGTAGAATCCAATGGGTCCACAGCAGGATATATGCCAAGCTCCGTAATTTTTCTACTCAAAACAGTCGTCGCATCCAAGTGCGTAAAAGTCGTTGCAGGCGCGGGGTCTGTCAAGTCATCGGCAGGTACGTATACAGCTTGTATTGATGTAATAGAGCCATTCTTTGTCGAAGTAATACGCTCTTGCATGACACCCATTTCACTTGCCAGCGTAGGTTGGTAGCCCACTGCCGAAGGCATACGTCCGAGCAACGCAGACACTTCGGAACCTGCCTGAGTAAAACGGAAAATATTGTCGATAAAGAACAGAATGTCTGATGTTTTGCCCTCTTTTGCGCCAGCATCTCTAAAACTCTCGGCAATAGAGAGTCCTGACAATGCTACTGAAGAACGTGCTCCAGGTGGTTCATTCATCTGTCCATAGACAAGTGTAGCCTGGCTTTTTGCCACTTCACTGTAATCAACTTTTGACAAGTCCCACTCTCCACGTTCCATGGCTTCAGTAAATTCTTTACCATAACGAACTACGCCACTTTCAATCATTTCGCGAAGCAAGTCATTACCTTCTCTTGTACGTTCACCTACACCAGCAAAAACAGAGAAACCATCATGTCCCTTGGCAATATTATTGATCAATTCCATGATAAGCACAGTCTTACCAACACCTGCACCACCGAAAAGACCAATCTTACCACCTTTCGCATACGGCTCAAGCAAATCGATAACCTTTATACCTGTATAGAGAACTTCACTACTGGTCTTCAGATCCTCGAACTTAGGCGGTTCACGATGTATTGGATATGTACCAGTCGAACGGTCCAACGATGCAAGTCCATCAATAGAATCACCTGTTACGTTCATCATTCGACCCTTGATTTGGTCACCCGTAGGCATTGATATTGGAGCTCCTGTACGTCGAACTTCCAAACCGCGACTTAAACCATCTGTATTGTCCATTGCTACCGTTCTTACGGTATCCTCGCCTATATGCTGCTGCACTTCAATTACAAGGGTTCGCCCATCGGGATGGGTTACCTCCAGTGCCTCATGGATACGTGGCAAAACTTTTTCTGGATCCTGGCCTTGCACATCAAATTTGACATCGACAACGGCGCCAATTATCTGTGAAATGTGGCCAATCGTCACGTTGTTTTTACTCATTTTACTTATATTATTAAGTATATTACTATCGATTCTTTCATGTAAAAGGTATGCCTTGTTGCGGACGAGCATGTTTTCATATGTAGGTCGTAACCAATGGTGCATATCTAAAAGAACCTGCGTAGAATCTTGCGCTGTTTCTTTTATCGAGGGCAAAATTAGCATTTACTTTCAAATGAGCAAACGCTTTATAGGTATAATTTGTATCAAAATCCTGTTACAAACCATAACGCAAGGATTTATGGAACAAACAATTATACATTCATACCAATTACAGGCATTATATAACATGAATTATTCCACCAAAGCCCCACCCGACTTCGTCAATGCGTCACCCAATCAAATGACGCAACTCATCGTTTTTCAATATGCGCCATATGATGGCGCAGAAAAGTGATGAAGTTGGGATTTTGTGGTGTTTCATTGTTTGTGAGTGATGAGATCTGCCGCTAACGCGGAGAACATAAGAACAAAAGAGCATAAGAACAAAAGTGCTGCGAAGGTAACACCAAGACATTGCACCTATCAAAAAGTGTACAACTTGTACACAAATATTCGCTTCCTCGTCGTCTGCCTACTTGTAAAAGAGAGTGTGTGCTTTTACTGCCATCTTACACTTTTTGCACGTAACAAGTTGATACACAGAGGTTTCAAGAGTGTAAGATGATTTCAAAGTATCTTACACTCCCCCGCATACATCTTACACACCCCACCCCGCTGCCGCGCAGTCAATATGGACGTATGCGGTGGATTATACGCCACAGGGACGTAGAACAATCTGTCGGAGCAACAGACTTTTCTGCTCCCCTATGCCGTGATATCCCCCTCCCGTGCTTGAGCCGTGTGGCAGCATGTGGGGTGTGTAGGTTGTGTGTAGGTGGATTTGGAAGCATCTTACACTGAGTAATGTATTGATAATCAATGAATTGCAACGTGTTTGTGTAAGATGTAAGATGCACGGCAAGTAAAGCTTTTGTAGTATGGTAAAGGTCCCGCTACCATCAAATGCAAGCACTAAACGCTACCACAAAACGCAAGCACTAAACGCTAGCACTAATGGGGGCGATGCGTCCCGCGTCATCGGGGAAAATGCAATGCTCATACACTATAAGCAAAGGCTCACAGACAGCACGAATTACACTCATGTCTGTGAGCCTTTGTCATAAAAATCCCGACGCGAGACGCGTCGCCCCCATTAGTGCTTGCGTTTAGTGGTAGCGTTTTTTGCAGATTCCGTCAATGCGTCGCCCTATCAATTAACACAACTCACTGATTTTCAATATGCGCTATGTGATGGCGAAAAGAAAGTGACAAAGTCTGGAAATGAGCATACGCTTTGCATGTCTAATTTATATCAAAATCCAGTTACAAACCATAACACAAGGATTTACGGAACAAACAATTATACGTTCATAGCAATTATGAGGTATCATATTATACGAATTATTCCACCAAAGCCCCAGATTTATGCAAAGCGTGCCACAAACTATGCCTGTAGTCGTCATTCAAACATTCCATCTCATTTGCCACACGTTCGATGTGAGTACGATTTGAGACATCATCAAAAGGACATATTTTCACAACAGGCTGATAACAATTTAACTCAGCCCATTTTTTCAAATCCGCCTCCGAAATCATTGCAAGTGGGCGTATTATGGTCATATCAAATTTGCGCATTCTAATTCGAACAGGCATTGTAGAAAAAGTACCGTTGAATGTCAAGTTCATCAAAGCCGTTCGTAATATATCATCTTGATGATGCCCTAATGCTATTTTATTAAAATGCAGAGCCTGCGCCTGAGAGAATAGGACCTTACGTCTGTTCCAAGAACATAAGAAACAAGGAGTTCGCTTTTTATTACGGTCTTCTTCGTACCCTGTTTCAATAACATGCAAGGGGATACGCCACTTGTTGCACCGATCTTTCAAATATTGCACATCTGTTTCGTATTGTATGTTTTTCATACGTACATGAACAGCTTCCACACAAAAGTAGCCATTACTGTGTAACATACGTTCGCCCAACAAGTCCAAAAGCGACAAAGAATCCTTTCCACCAGAAAGCCCCAACAAAATACGATCTCCCTTTTCTATGAGATTAAATGTCTTTATTGCCTGTCCGAGCCGTTTTTGCAGCCGACGATGAAGAACATACTCCAAATCTGTTTTCATAAAATCACAAGGTTGTCTATTTTACAAAAACAAAATAAACGGCTGCTATCAAACAAGCGAATGCCGCTAAATGATTCCAATGGAACCCTTCGCCCTTAAACATTAAAGTGACGATTACTGTAAACACAATAAGCGAAATGACCTCCTGTACCACCTTTAATTGCATCAATGTAAAAGGGCCGCCATTTTCAATAAAACCAATTCTATTGGCTGGCACTTGGCACATGTATTCAAATAGGGCTACCGCCCATGAAAACAGGATTACAGCTATTAACGGCCAATTGCGACTGACACCTGTTTCCTGCAATTTAAGATGACCATACCAGGCAAAGGTCATAAAAACGTTGGAACATATTAGCAACAATATTGTAAATAAACCTTGTTTCATTATTCAGCCAAAAAACGATGTTTGGAATTTAACTTTTGCGTAAATAGATATTGGACATTTGCTCCTCTGATATAGTAGTAGCAGGACCATGTCCCGGGTAAACGACCACCTCGCCCGGAAGCGTAAGAACCTTACCTCTTAAAGTAGAAATCAGAGACTGTTCATTTCCACCTGGCAAATCACAACGTCCAATTTCACGACGAAAAAGATTGTCTCCACTAAAGAGGACACCATCAGCCTTACTATAAAAATTGACGCCTCCTGGTGTATGACCAGGCGTCTCTATGACCTCCAAAGTAATATTTCCGACATGCAAGCTATCTCCATCCTTAAAGTATTTGCGAGCAGAAGGTAACTTAAAGTCTACATTCAAATGAAGAAACTGTTGCATTTGATTTACAGCGTTTTCAAAAGTCTCTCTCTCATCTTCACAAAGTTCTATTGGAACATTATATTTTTCGCTAATATATGCAGCACCAAACACATGGTCAAAATGTCCATGAGTATTCAGCAACCTCACCAAGTTTAATTGGTGTTTGACTATAAATGAAGTGACAGCATTCTTTTCTTCTTCGTAAAAGGCGCCGCAATCAATCAACGCTGCATTTTTATTGTCATCCCAAATTAGATAACAATTTTCCCCGACCATATTAAAGACAAAACGTTCTATTTGCATATCTACTATAATTGAATATACATAACCTTTTTAGTATCAAAGAATTCGTCATCGAAATACGACTTCAAATCCCATATTTCCGAATGATTTTTGAATGGTGCCACTTCTTCTGTCATATCGCCACCCTTTAAGCAAATAAGACCATTAGGAAGCGCATTACGTTGTTCTTTCGAAACGTTTTTCCGAATCAACTTTACCAAGTCCGAGGCGTTCATTACCGCTCTACTCACAACAAAATCATACTTATTCTTCTCTTCTATTACGTTTCGATGTTCCACCACAACATTTTTCAGTCCTATCGCATTTGCCACAGCCGCAGCCACCCTCGTTTTTTTGCCAATACTGTCTATCAGCTTGAACTTGCAGTTGGGGAAAAGGATTGCAAGCGGAATTCCAGGGAAACCGCCCCCCGTACCAATATCCAATATATTTGACCCTTGCCTGAAATTGACAACTTTTGCAATACCCAACGAGTGAAGTACATGGTGCATGTAAAGATTGTCAATATCCTTACGAGATATGACATTTATCTTAGCATTCCACTCCTGATACAGAGGACCGAGCGCACGAAACTGCGCACGCTGTTCGTCGTTAATGTCCTTAAAATACTGAAAGATAATTTCTTCGTTCATCTTTTTGATACAATTTGGTGCAAAGGTAGTGGAAAATCATTAACTTTGCAATCTGAAACCGCTGAAACTTACAAACACAAAAAATTAAGACCGTGTCAGAGACTAAGTACATTTTCGTAACGGGAGGTGTGGCCTCCTCGTTAGGCAAAGGCATTATTGCCGCTTCAATTGGCAAATTGTTACAAGCCCGTGGGTTCAACATCACAATTCAGAAATTCGACCCCTACATCAACATCGACCCAGGTACACTCAATCCTTATGAGCACGGCGAATGCTATGTAACAGATGATGGTCAAGAGACAGACTTAGACCTTGGCCACTATGAAAGATTTACTGGCATCAAAACTACTCGTTATAACAATTTTACCACAGGCAAGATTTACCAAAGCGTTATTGACAAGGAACGTCGAGGCGACTACCTTGGCAAGACCATTCAAGTCATACCACATATCACTGATGAAATCAAACGTGACATGCTTTACCTTGGCAAAACCAAAAAGTATGATTTCGTTATAACAGAAATAGGCGGAACCGTTGGTGATATTGAAGGCCAGCCCTTTCTTGAAGCAATAAGGCAACTCAAATGGGATTTAGGGAAAAATGCCGTATGCATTCATCTTACTTATGTCCCATATTTGGCTGCTGCAGGTGAATTAAAGACTAAACCGACACAACACTCTGTAAAGGAATTGCAAAGTTTAGGCATACAACCAGACATTTTGGTTTTACGCGCAGAACATGAATTAGGCACAGGATTACGACGTAAGATTGCCGCTTTTTGCAATGTTTCGCCTGAGGCTGTGGTGCAAAGTTTGGACCAACCTACCATTTATGAGGTTCCACTACGAATGCAAGAACAAGGTCTTGACGCTACTATCCTTCGGAAACTCGATATGCCCGTAGGCGAAACTCCGGGATTGGGGCCTTGGCGCTCATTCTTGGACAGACGTCACAAGGCTACCGAAATCATCAACATAGGTTTAGTCGGAAAGTACGACCTTCAAGATGCTTACAAGAGCATACTTGAAGCCTTGTCTCAAGCAGGAACCTACAACGACCGCAAGGTTAAATGCCATTTCATCAATAGCGAAAAAATAGACAATACAACTGTGGCTGACAAGTTGGCCGGAATGGATGGTTATGTCATATGTCCAGGATTTGGGCAACGCGGTATTGAAGGCAAAATTATTGCAGCTCAATATTGTCGTGAACATAACAAGCCCACATTCGGCATCTGCCTTGGTATGCAAATGATGGTTATCGAATTTGGTCGCAATGTCTTAGGATACAGTGATGCCAATTCTGTTGAAATGGACAACAAAACTGCTCACAACGTAATAGACTTGATGGAAGACCAGAAAAACATAACGAACATGGGCGGAACAATGCGTTTAGGCGGTTATGAATGTACTCTGCGCGAAGGCAGCCGAGTTCGTGAAATCTACGGAAAAGAGATTATTCGCGAACGTCATCGCCATCGTTACGAGTTCAACAATGACTACCGTGCGGCCTATGAACAAGCTGGCATGGAATGTGTAGGAACAAATCCCGACACTGATCTGGTCGAAATTGTTGAAATACCAACACTCACATGGTATGTCGGAACGCAGTTCCACCCCGAATATTCAAGTACGGTACTGAAGCCTCACCCCTTATTCTTAGACTTTGTGAAGGCTGCAATAGAAAACAAGAAATAACATCTTAATTACATAACTACCTCTTTCCCACCTCTCTTTGAGGTGAGGAAGAGGCATAATACTCTCTATGGATAAGAATACGATCATTGGATTGTTCCTAATTGCCGCTGTACTTATCGGTTTCAGTTGGTATAATACCAACCAAGAGCGAAATTTGCAGCATCCACAGGCAGAACAGACAAGCCTGCCTGCAGCTAAACAATATTCGCAACAGAGCCACGACTCTGTGAAAAAAGCCGCCACTGACAGCACCGATATCTTTTTTGCTGCTACAAAAGGTGAAGCAAAAGATATCACATTACAGAATGCCAAGATTCGCGTAAAAGTCAGCACAAAAGGCGGTAGCGTTGAAAGCGTAGAATTGAAAGAATACAAGAGCTACCAGGATTTTGAGGCACAAAAAGACAAGCCCCTGCTGCTCTATTCATCAAAGGACGCAAATCTCAATTTTCTTTTGGACACGAAAGAAAACACGATGGATTTCTCCAACTACTACTTTGAGCCAGTTAACGTTACCGACAGTACTGTAACTATGCGCTTAACAGCACAAGATGGAGCTACCATTGATATAGACTACAAACTGCTAAAGGACAACTACCTCCTGAATTTTGATGTAAAGTCACAAGGTATGCAAAAGCATCTGCCTTCATCTCTCAACAGCATTCAACTGGCATGGCACGACCGTGTTTCTCAACACGAAAAAGGTTTCTATTTTGAGAACATGTATTCGACGTTGACCTATAAGAAACATGACGATGACACTAAAAAATTGTCTGAAAACGAAACTGAAGAAGAAAGTGTAACGGAGAGCGTTGACTGGATAGCATTCAAAAATCAATATTTCAGCTCGGTCTTAATGGCTGCTGATCCAATGCAAAAGGTCAATGTAAAGAGCCAACAACTCGAAGAAAACTCAGGCTACCTGAAGAATTATTCAGCAGACATGGCCGCTTCCTTTGATGCTTCTGGCGCAAAGACTACGAAATTTCAATTTTATTTTGGCCCCAACAACTATCGTCTCTTGCAGTCGATGGACAACTTTAAGGTTTCCGAGTTCGACAACGATCTTCAAGATCTTGTCTACCTGGGTTGGCCTATTGTCAAATGGATTAACCGTTTCTTTACACTTTACGTATTCGACTTCCTTACAAAGTTAGGATTGCCTATGGGAGTTGTGCTTCTGCTCATAACCCTTTTAATCCGCGTCATTGTATATGTGCCAACACGCAAGAGTTTCCTCAGCAGTGCAAAAATGCGTGTGCTTAAACCTAAAGTTGACGCCATTGCAGCCAAATATCCTAAACAAGAGGACGCAATGAAACGCCAACAAGAAACAATGTCCTTGTATTCGCAATACGGAGTAAGCCCTATGGGAGGTTGTCTGCCAATGCTTATACAGATGCCTGTATTAGTAGCCATGTTCAACTTCGTTCCTAACGCAATTGAACTGCGACAGAAAAGTTTCCTTTGGGCTGACGACCTATCCACATACGACAGCATAATTTCATGGAATACGAATATTTGGGGATTAGGTAATCATTTGAGCCTATTCTGCTTGCTGTTCTGTGCCACGAACTTGCTTTACAGCATAATGACCATGAAGCAGCAACGTGAAACAATGTCGGGCGAACAAGCCCAACAAATGAAAATGATGCAGTGGATGATGATGCTTATGCCATTGTTCTTCTTCTTCATGTTCAACAAGTACTCAGCAGGATTGAACTATTTCTACTTCATATCATTACTCCTCGGAGCTTTGACCATGTGGTATTTACGCAAAACAACCGATGACAAGAAGCTGCTTGCAAAACTTGAAGCGAACTATCAAGCTAACAAGAACAATCCTAACAAAAAGCCCAGCGGATTGGCTGCCAGACTTGAAGCTCTGCAAAAGCAGCAAGAAGAAATGCTAAAGCGCCAACAAGAAATACAACAACGCAGACAACACTGATTATAAAGTGAAACAACAAAGAAGCTAAAAGCTATACCTATATTTATGGTTTTTGCTTTTAGCTTCTTTTCTTTAAGTAAGTATTCAAAGTTAGTTGGAATGAATTGGTGTAGTGCTTGTTCCTAAATATTTGATTAATGAACGAGCGCTGCGGCTACGTGGGTAATTAAAAAGAAACCTATGTAACAAGTTGTATGACGAGACATATCGACAACTAATGCAGCACTTGATTATGTTTACTACATTTTGAATACCAACTTAATATATAATTGCAATATATGAATTTATTAAGAACTATGCTCACCGCTACAGTTATTGCCGCCACAACAACGACAATATCTCCTGTTTTGGCTCAGGACTTTATTGGACGCCAACAGCCCGTTTTCAAAAGTGACCGAATGACGCCTGAAAACCTCTGGGCTATGGGACGAATTGGTGGTTTCAAACTCTCGCATGACAACAGCAACGCAGTTTACGGCGTAACATATTATAGCGTAAAGCAAAATAAAAGCCACAGCGTTCTATACACAATCAATTTGCGCACTCTTGAAAGCAAACAACTTACAACAAGTTGTAAAAGCGAAGTAGGAGGAACATACATCAATAAAGGCAGACAGATTATGTATCTGTCGGCCGAAAGTGGCTCAAATCAACTTTGGGTGATGAATTCTGACGGTACAAATCGCAAACAGATTAGTCACACGAATGCGGATATAGCAGACTTTTCCATATCACCAGATGAGAAGAACGTCATTGTAATAATGGACGTTGCGCAAAATCATAGCATTCAGACCAATGATGCAGATCTGCCACAGGCTTCAGGCATGGTCATAAATGACCTTATGTATAAGCATTGGGACACCTATGTCACCACCGCCCCCCACCCTTTCGTTGCCGATTTCGACGGAAACAAGATTGACAACGCCTTTGACATTCTCGAGGGTGAACCATTCGAATGCCCAATGCTCCCATTTGGTGGCATCGAACAACTTGCATGGAGTCCCGATTCAAAATGTATTGCCTACACTTGCCGCAAAAAGGTCGGTAAGGAATATGCCATAAGCACAGACAGCGACATTTTCCTATATGACTTGGCTACACGCAAATCAAAGAATCTGTGCAAGCCATCAGATTATCATGCCCCAACGATCGAAGAAGATCGTTCTTTACAACATCAGTCGGTAAACAAACAGCCGGCCGATTATAATATGGGCTATGACCAAAATCCACAATTTTCACCAAATGGCAAATACATAGCTTGGAGCAGCATGGAACGAGACGGCTACGAGAGCGATCGTGCTCGTTTGTGTGTGTTGGACTTGAAAAGCGGCAAAAAAACTTACGTCACCGAGAAATTTGAAAGTGGCATAAACGAGTTTTGCTGGGCACGCGATAACAAAACGCTCTATTTTACTGGCGTATGGCATGGTAAAACACAAGTATATCAAACAAATTTGAAGGGTGAGCATAAAGCCCTTACAAACGATGTTGCAGACTATTCTATACTTACATTATCTGCCGACGGCAAAAATCTTTATTGCAAACGCCAGAGCATGAGCCAAGCAGATGAAATATATCGTCTGCCCATTACAAACCATGAGAAAGCCGAAGCCCAACAGCTGACTCACGAAAATCAACACTTCTACGACAATCTTACCTTTGGAAAGGTTGAAGAGCGTTGGGTTAAGACCGTTGACAACAAAGAGGAACTATGCTGGGTTATTTACCCGCCCCATTTTGATGCCAACAAAAAATATCCAGCCCTTCTGTTCTGCGAGGGTGGTCCTCAGTCACCAGTGAGCCAGTTCTGGAGTTTTCGATGGAACATGCAAATAATGGCTGCCAACAATTATATTGTAATAGCTCCTAACCGACGCGGACTTCCCGGTTTCGGCATGGAGTGGCTTGAAGAAATTTCAGGAGACTACTCAGGCCTGTGCATGCAGGATTATCTCAGCGCTGTTGACGACATTTGCAAGGAACCCTATGTAGACAAAGAACACATTGGTGCTGTTGGTGCAAGTTTTGGCGGATACAGCATATATTGGTTAGCCGGAAATCACAACAAACGTTTCAAAGCTTTCATTGCGCACGACGGCATTTTCAACACGCAACAACAATATGTTGAAACGGAAGAATTGTGGTTCCCTAATTGGGATATGGGCAGCGCGCCTTGGAAGAAAAGCGAAGATGGACAGGCACAAAAGGTTTTTGCCACCTCACCACATTTATATGTTGACAAATGGGATACACCAATACTTTGTATTCACGGACAAAAAGATTTCCGCATTGAATATACACAAGCAGAGTCTGCCTTCACCGCTGCACGCATGCGTGGCATAGACGCCCAATTATTATTATTTCCCGACGAAAACCATTGGGTATTAAAGCCGCAAAATGGCATTCTATGGCAACGTACATTCTTCCGCTGGTTAGATAAATATCTGAAAACAAATAACAAATAACACAATATGGTTACAAAAGCTATTCAACAAAAGCTCAGCGACTCTAAATCTGCACGCTGGAGCGCACTCGTCATTGTCAGCGTTACAATGATGTTTGGCTATTTTTTCACTGACGTCATGTCACCCCTCGAACCACTCCTCACTGCTGCGAAAGAGAATGGAGGACTCGGCCTCGGCTGGAGTAGCGACGAATATGGCTTCTTCTCTGGAGCCTATGGCTATTTCAATGTATTCTTGTTCCTCTTATTTTTGGGTGGTATCATTCTCGACAAATTTGGTATCAGATTTACGGGCATAATGTCCACTGTCCTAATGTTTACGGGTGCCTTAATCAAATGGTATGCTGTAAGCCACAATTTCGAAGGCAGTATAGCAGTGCCATTTTTTGGTACATACCACACACAAGTTGTTTTAGCAGCCACAGGATTTGCCATTTATGGCGTAGGAAGCGAAATAGCAGGTATTACAGTCAGCAAAGTTATTGTCAAATGGTTTACTGGGCACGAACTGGCTTTGGCCATGGGCCTGCAAGTAGCTCTTGCACGTATTGGTACTGCTGGAGCTTTAGCCTACGCTCTGCCTTTTGCTAAAACTATGGGCGGCGTTTCAGCTTCTGTTGGCCTTGGTGCGGCTCTGTTGTGTGCCGGCATGATAGCATTTATCGTTTATTGCGTAATGGATAGAAAAGAAGATGCATCTGCAGCCGCGGTCGAGACAGAACCCGAAGAAGGATTCAAATTTTCAGACCTTTCCACTCTCTTTGGCAACATCGGCTTCTGGTATGTTGCCGTACTCTGCCTTATGTTTTATGCCGGTGTATTCCCATTCCTGAAATTTGCGACAAAACTTATGGTCATGAAATATGGGGTTGACGCCAACATTGCAGGTTTGATTCCTGCTATGCTGCCCTTCGGCACAATATTCCTCACGCCTTTATTCGGCAGCATTTACGACAAATATGGAAAAGGTGCCACCCTTATGCTCATTGGCAGTTGTTTGCTCACCTTGGTACACATCACATTTGCATTACCATTGAACTCGTGGATCGTGGCTATAATCGCCATGATAGTCTTAGGCGTTGCCTTTGGCCTTGTACCATCAGCCATGTGGCCTTCTGTACCCCGTATCATACCAATGAAACTGCTCGGTACTGCCTACGCTCTCATTTTTTACATTCAAAACATTGGGTTAGCACTCGTACCCGTTGGAATTGGCAAGGTTAACCAAGCCAACACACAAGCTAATGGCATAATAGATTACACACAAACTATGACTATCTTTGCTGCTTTTGGAGCCATTGCCATTATCATATCCCTGCTCCTCATATTGGAAGACAAACGCAAGGGATATGGTCTGCAAAAGCCAAACATAAAAAAATGATACGCAGAATAGTCTGACGTCAACCGTTCCTTACACAACGGTTGTTATAACTTTATCGGCCATACATGGGACACGCCTCATGTATGGCCGATATTTTTAGTTTTTACCCTTAAACAAATCCATTATATTTTTCCCCGACTTTAGCAAGTCGCGACTCGTTTTTTCAATAATCGTCTCAGGCATACGTTTCCACTCGCTAAAGAAATCCGGTATATGCTGCATCAAGTTCTTTACAACAGGCTGCCGTAAGTTCTGCCCGTCAGGTTTGTCAGGATTAACAACAACAGGTAAACCCTCTCTATGCAAACACACATCAATACTGCTTCCTGTTACAAACGGATCGCCATCATAATGTGCTACCCCACTTCCCTCACGCGTAATGCGCAAATGCGAAGATCTAAATGTCTTTACATGACTATTATCGGGCAGGGTCCCCGTAAACAACTGAAAGGCCACTTGTGCCGACTCTATCGTATTGAAAGGTTCCATCACCACCACATCAAGCAAACCGTCACGCATACTTGCATAAGGTGCAATATAGGCATCATTTCCATATTGTGAAGCATTGGCACATGCAATTAAGAAAGCCTTGCAAGTTTCTGCACCATCTGCATCTTCGATGGTATACACTTGAGGTTTATACAGCAATCCCGACTTCAATGTATTCTCCACATAAGTAAGCAGTCCACGCTTGCCAGCAGATGCAAAGCGCTCACTTATAAAAGCATCAAAACCAACCCCACAAGTACAAAAGAAAGGACGTTCATTTATCGTACCATAGTCCAATCGATGTATCACACAACGGTTAATCACTTCGATAGCCTTACGTGGCTGCAACGGGATATGTAAATGGCGGGCTAAACCATTGCCCGACCCACACGGTATTATCGCCAAAGCAGTCTGTGTGTGTATAAGCGCACGCCCCACCTCATTCACCGTACCATCTCCGCCAACAGCCACCACGATATCAGTCCCTGCTGCCGCAGCCGATTTTGCAATTTCAGTAGCATGGCCTGCATATTGCGTGGCAACGACCTCTACATCAAAACGCGCATGATCTGTATATTCCGCCACTAAGTTCGGAATATTCTTCTTACGCTGAGTACCAGATATTGGATTGACTATATATAAAACTTTCTTTTTCATGGAGTTCCACAAAAGATGAGAGATCACCGTCTTATGCAAAGATAGCGCAAGGTGAGCGCAGAGATGCAAGTTTACTTGCAATCTTTGCCGAACCGCAGCCTATCTTATGCAAAGATAGCGCAAACCGAATGCAGAACGTCAAGCTTGCTTGAACGTTATGCTGAGGTGCAGCCTATTTTATGCAAAGATAGTGCAAACCGAATGCAGAATGTCAAGCTTGCTTGAACGTTATGCTGAGGTGCAGCCTATTTTATGCAAAGATACTACAAAATCTCAGAGTATAATTATCACCGACAACAAAAACTACACGCGCCCATACTCCCAACAAGACAAAAGTTAAAACAGAAGAAAGAACAATTACGACTCATCGTCCCCACAAGCCCTCTATCCAAAAGAAACGCTTTACTTTCTTGGGACTTCACTTTATAATGCGTAATTTTGCATAAATACTGACACGATTTCTATATATGAACCACATATTTATTGACTTTGCAAGTCCTATATTGCTTATACTCAAAGGTCTCCTTGTCGGAATTATAGCATCAGCCCCTATGGGTCCTGTTGGCATCTTATGCATACAACGTACCATGCAAAAAGGACGTGCCTTTGGCATCGTAACTGGAGCAGGAGCAGCATTAAGCGACATCATCTATGCCTTGATGACAGGCTTAGGCATGTCATTCGTTATGGATTTCATAGACAAGGAGCAAAACATATTTTGGCTCAAGTTGATAGGCAGTGTAATGCTCTTTATTTTTGGAGTCTACATGTACAAAACCGACCCCCGCAAGAGCATGCATCAATCGTCTGGAGGCAAAGGCACTCTCTTTCATAATTTTACCACCGCATTTTTAATCACGCTATCAAACCCACTGATCATATTTCTGTTCATTGCCCTTTTCAACATGCTCACCTTTGTTATTCCGGGCAATTGGTTTGGTCAATGCATAGGCTACCTTTCAATTGTTGCCGGTGCCATGCTTTGGTGGCTTGGTTTAACCTATGTCATTAACAAAATGCGCAACAGTTTTGGCGTGAAAGGCATTCAGCGGCTCAACCGCACAATAGGTTGCATCGTTTTTGCAGCCTCCATCATATATGCCATTATGACTGTTTTCAAAATCTCATTGTACTAACATTCTTCCCCACCATTTGCAAGTACATACTATGATAGTAGCAGACAAACTTAAAAAGACCAATCGCGCAGAATACCTGCTATATATGTGGCAAGTTGAAGACATCATAAGAGCCTACCACTGCGATAGCGACCGCATTGCGCAAGAATATATCAGCCAGTTCAACCTGCCCTCCGAAACACGCAAGGCTACTGAAGAGTGGTATGCAAACCTTTGCGAAATGATGCGCAGCGAAGGCAAAAAAGAGCATGGACATTTGCAAATATGCACAAACATACTACAAGAGTTATGCGAACTGCATGCACACCTGATCAAAAGCGCTGCGAAATTCCCCTATTACCGCGAGATGTATTACAAGGTCTTGCCCTACATCGTAGAACTACGCGGAAAAAATCAAAATAGTCTTGACAAGAGCTTACAAGCTGAAACCAACAACGAGCCAGAACTTCAGACCTGCTTCGACCTCCTTTACGGCGTGATGATGCTTCGCTTACAGAAAAAACACATCAGCGATGACACAGCGCACGCCGTCAAAGACATTTCCACCCTGTTAGGGCAACTGTCTGACTACTATTTCAAAGACAAAAAAGAACCTCTCGATTTCAACGACTAAATATACAATTCATAGCAATGAAACACATTTTAGTAACAGGCTGCAAAGGGCAACTTGGCAATGAAATACAACTGCTTGCATCTAAATATGATGACACTTGCAAATTTAACTTTACAGACAAGGATGAACTTGATATAACCGACCGCAAGGCTGTATATGCTTTTATCGAACAAAACCACATCAGCATCGTTGTAAACTGTGCTGCCTTTACAGCTGTAGACAAAGCTGAAAGCAACGAAGAATTGTGTAACCTGCTCAACAATATTGCACCAGGATATTTGGCCGAAGCGGTTGCCTCAGTTGGCGGCACCATGATACAGGTTTCTACCGACTATGTGTTTGACGGCAACAGCTGCAAGCCTTATAAAGAAGAAGACGCCACAAATCCACAAACCGTATACGGCCGCACAAAATTGGCTGGTGAGGAAAACGTTATACGTTCATGCGCCGGTTCAATGGTCATACGTACCGCCTGGCTATACTCTACATTCGGAAATAATTTTGTCAAAACCATGATACGCTTGGGCAAGGAGCGTGAACAACTTGGAGTCGTTTTCGACCAAGTAGGCTCACCCACCTACGCACGCGACCTCGCACGCACCATCATGCAAATCATCGACCGCGGCATTGTGCCCGGAGTCTATCATTTTACCAACGAAGGCGTATGCTCCTGGTACGACTTCACACAAGCCATACACCAATTAGAGGGCATCGACAGTTGTCACGTCACCCCCATCCACACAGAGGACTACCCGGTACCCGCCACACGACCGCACTTCTCGGTGCTCGACAAGTCAAAAATCAAAAGCACATTCGGCATTGAAATAAGATGGTGGAAAGATGCACTAAAAGAGTGTATCAAAGAACTATAAACCACCCCGAAACAACGATTAAAGGAACTTGACAAATCTGATTTCAACATACCGGACAGAATTGATGGGAGTAGCCATTCTGTCAATACTACTAACACATCTGAACTGCGATTTAGGATCATTCGCCTTAAACCGTTTAGCATTGTGTTGTCAAGGAGGTGTGGACGCATTCTTCTTCATGTCCGGATTTGGATTATACTACTCAGCACAAAAAGGCCACAGCACCCTGACATTTTACAAGAGAAGAGCCTTGCGCATATTCCCCCCTTTCCTCTGCCTATTTGCAACAATGATGCTCATACAGCACAACTTTACATGGCAAAGGGCCTTTTGGGGCGGCACCACACTCGCTTATTGGTTTCCAGCCACACGCCAATACATGTTCGGTTGGTTTGTATCCGTCATAGTGCTGCTCTATGCCGCATTTCCGGCATATTCGCGATGGTTTGCCACACAACGAAAATTAGCCACAGCTACGGCTGTCGTCACAGGCCTGGCCTTAACCAGCATCTACACCGTATATTTCATGGTACTGCACCCTGGAGGATACAACCAATACATATTAGCTGCCGCACGCATGCCTATATTCTTCATAGGCATTTATGCCGCATGGCTATTGCAGCAGCCATGCACCAAACTTCGACGCAACAAAATCAGAGCTGGTTTAGTCGCCGCATCATGCATTACCTTGGTACTATACAACATGGCAATCAACCAATTCGGTTTCATGACCATGCGCAACACCGGACTGCTTTATCTGCCATTCATATTGATTGTGCCAGGCGTCTGCGTATTATTAGGACTGTTGTTCCACAAAATGGGAAAGCGCCCCATTACCCGTTTCCTTCTCAAAATGTTGCGACATGCAGGGCAATGCACACTCGAGGCATATCTGCTAATAGGCATAACCTATCGCTTCAGCACAATAGTAGCCCAAAGCCTCGACACCTCCAATCGTACAGCAAAGATTTTAATAGCTCTGCTTACGCTGCTGTCAGCATGGGGCATTCACACCTGCATAAAACACATCACGAACAAAATACAATTAAACCATAACTGAACAATGAATTCAGAAATCTCACGTCGGCGAACATTCGCCATCATCTCACACCCTGATGCTGGTAAAACAACGCTTACCGAAAAATTACTGCTCTTTGGCGGCCAGATACAAGTAGCTGGTGCCGTCAAGAATAATAAAATAAAGAAAACCGCCACGTCTGACTGGATGGAAATTGAAAAGCAGCGTGGTATATCCGTCACCACCTCCGTGATGGAATTCGACTACGAAGGTTATAAAGTTAACATTCTCGACACACCGGGCCACCAGGACTTTGCCGAAGACACTTTTCGAACACTAACCGCAGTTGATTCTGCCATCATCGTAGTTGACAGTGCCAAGGGTGTCGAGGCACAAACCCGCAAACTGATGACCGTGTGCCGCATGCGCAAAACCCCTGTCATCATCTTCATCAACAAAATGGACCGCGAAGGCAAAGACCCCTTCGACCTCCTCGACGAATTAGAGCAAGAACTTCAAATAAAAGTACGCCCCCTTTCATGGCCTATCAATCAAGGTGCACGTTTCAAAGGTGTATATAACATATACGAACAACAACTCAACTTGTTCGCTGCAGACAAACAGAAAGTTACCGAAAAAATTGCCGTAGACATCAACAGCAAGGAACTTGAAACCCACGTAGGCGAACAAGATGCACAACGTCTCCGCGACGACCTTGAACTTGTTGACGGCGTATATCCTGCATTCAATCAAGACGACTATCTTAACGCCGACGTGGCACCCGTATTTTTCGGATCAGCACTAAACAATTTTGGCGTTAAGGAACTGCTTGACTGCTTTGTCAAAATAGCCCCCTACCCCCGCCCCACCAAAGCAGAGGAACGCATGGTTAACCCCGATGAAGAAAAGTTTACAGGCTTCATATTCAAAATTACCGCAAACATCGACCCCAACCACCGCTCGTGCATAGCTTTCTGCAAAGTATGCTCTGGCCGTTTCGAACGCAACAAACCATACTTGCACGTTCGTAATGGCAAAACGCTGCGCTTCTCTTCACCAACTCAATTCATGGCCCAGCGCAAAAGCACCATCGACGAGGCCTGGGCGGGAGACATTGTTGGCCTTCCAGACAACGGCGTGTTCAAAATTGGCGATACGCTCACCGAAGGCGAACAATTGCATTTCAGAGGTCTACCCTCATTCTCACCCGAAATGTTCAAATACATTGAGAACGCCGACCCCATGAAGACCAAGCAACTCAACAAAGGCATTGAGCAACTTATGGACGAAGGCGTGGCACAGCTGTTTGTCAACCAGTTTAACGGACGCAAAATCATTGGTACTGTCGGACAACTGCAATTTGAAGTCATACAATACCGACTCGAAAATGAGTACAATGCAAAATGCCGTTGGGAGCCCATACATCTGTATAAAGCATGCTGGATTGAAAGCGACGATGAAGCCGAACTCGAGAATTTCAAAAAACGCAAATACCAATATATGGCCAAGGATCGTGAGGGTCGCGATGTATTCCTCGCCGACTCAGGCTATGTCCTACAAATGGCACAACAGGACTTTGAACACATCAAATTCCACTTTACAAGCGAGTTCTAACACATAACAACCCATATTTCACCGGACATAAACTGCCGTTCATGTTACCCACCTCAAGCAATACTATATGCAAAGGTGGCTGAAACATGAACGGCAGTTTTGCGTTTCAACACACAAGCGCTCCCCCTTATAAAACCATTTGCCCTATAAAACATTATTGAACCGTTCTAATCAAACCTTGCACAACTACAACATTTCATCATTTCTTCTACACTCTACACTATTCGCATTATTTCGTTGATAATCAATAGAATACGAAGTGCACATAACCTCTACACTCATCTACACTACCACATTCTGCCTACACACATAACAGGACTAAAGAACTGAAACGAGCACAGGTAATTTCAGTTACGAGAGACAGAACTATCTATCACTCCGATACTTTTTTCTTATTCTCATAACCGATTTTTCTATCCGGCACAACCGATTTGTGCAGACGGCAGTGCAATCAAAAAGCAGAGTGCATCTACACTTTCTATATCGCTGACTATCAGATCCTTACGTCCATTTGTGCAGAGTGCAGACAAAATATCAAAAGTAAAGTTGCACTACTGGAAAATTGAGTCGTGAGACACACAAAAGCATTCCTTGCAACACCTGTCGCATTTGCAAGGAATGCCTTTTTTCAATAACTTTGCAACAAAACAGAATGTTATGAGCAAGATTGATTACTATCAGATAGCCTTAGATAAGGCTAAAGAAATGGGATATGACATTGTGCGTCCTGCTGGAGAACGTGATGGGTGGAAATATTTTGGCATCACAAAATCTTGGCTAATTGGTCATAAAATTGGGTTGCCCCGGTATCTTAAAATATCAGATAACGGGAGAGAATTTTCTATGGCCGAGGGATGGGAAGAAACCATGTGGGCATTAAAACAAGAGGAGGAATTATCCAATCTCTGATATACTGCCCCCAACCTTTTCCGAAATACTTACACCAATATGATAGCGGCCTTACACTTGCATTTGCTTTACTGCTTTGCATAGGAAATTATCTCCTTTTATTACATCGGACTTGGTACTTTACCTGTCTTTGGGGAAATCCAAGCATATTCAATATGTTCTCCTAACTGAAATTGTACACTGTCCTTTTTATTTGAATACCCCAATGCTGTAATTGTCAATCCTTATTCGGGTTGTCTGATGTTACATTGAAGAATAGTGATGGAGATTATAGGTGCCTTGGAAAAATTGAAGCATAATACTTACAAAGCAGATAGATTTACAATAAATTTGCAACAAAATTGTAATTATACTTTTTCTTATTATGGAAACAATCGAAGAACTTAAAAAGCAGGGTTATAAATTATCAAACTTTTATAAGAAACAAGATTCAGATAAAGTATACTGGATTGCGAGTGACCATATAGGAGAACACATGTTTTCCTTCGACAAAAAAATTATTTACAACTTATTCGCTGATTATCCTAATAATCTCACAGAAGAACAAGTGGAAATATTTGACAAAGAAAATCCCTATTGGGCAAATTTTTTTGGTAGCAAAAAGTGACAATATGGTGGACAAGAAATATTCTATCCACCCTATTATTACTTTAGGCCGTGTAGACATTCAGTATCTTTGAAAAAGCGTGAAACACACAAAAGCATTCCTTGAAACGCCTGTCGCATTTGCAAGGAATGCAATTTTTCAATAACCTTGCAACAAAACAAATTTATCATGACAACAGAAGATATAATGAAATATTGTTTTTTTTACAAAGGAGAGACTATAATACCATCTCGATTTGTCAAAAAAAACGAGGGAAAACTATGGGTCGCAGAAAAATATATATGCGAAGATATTCCTAATCTTATAGACAAAGAAAATCCTCGCAGAAGTATAGCATCGTATATTGCAGCCTATGTCGGTAAATGGGCCCCTTTTAATTTTATGGACATTATGGCGACATATTTTAAGAAATCTCCTGATGTAAAAGATTTTATTTTAAGAACCTACAGCTGACATAGCGTTTCGTCTACTACATAATAAATCTTAGCACCCGCATATGTTGGCGTGCTGCAAGCAATACACGCATGCCCAAATCACCGTGTTGTAAGTCTTTGAGCTTCGGCTGCTACCTTGCTCGCTGACGGTTGTGTAACCTTTAGCTTTAGCGTTTTCTATTTCGCTATAAATCCTCGTTGTCTGTATCTTCATTATCTTGCTTGTCTACCTGCTCTCGGCTGTCAATTACTTGCACCACAAGAGGCTCTTTCGCGACATCTTTTCCGTTCGTTGTCACATCAACCTTTTGCCCGTCAATAAACCTGTGTATAAGTTCAATCGCTCTGAGTTTTGTCTTGTTGTCAACTGAACTGCTTAGCGCAAGGTTGACGAGTTGCAGGTTAATCAATGCTGCATTTGTGGCGTCTGCAGAACTTATGCCCAACTTTTTCAAGGCTTGCACGGCATTGCGTTGGTTTGCTGGTATGGGCTGTTCTATCATCATGCGCAACACATCAGCCATTGCACGCTTTTCTCTGCGTGATTTCCCTGAATTGCGACCACCCTTTCTGCTGAATTCCCTCTGCACCTCGGGCGGCTGCTTGTTCATCGGGACAAGGTCTTGTTCGCTTATATTTCGCATGTTATTTGCTAAATTGATTATTTGTTTGTAATTTTGGGGTATCACAATAAGTACATTATCAGGTGTGTTCAGCAAGGTAACGTGTTACAAGCATTCCATGCGCAAGACCCCAGTTTGTGAGGAACGTTGTGTAGAAGTTAGCCTCTGAGCATGGTCAAGCTATCTTTGCCTAATCGTTGTGTTTATGCCGATGAACATGTCCATTTGCAAACACAACGATTATTTCTTTAAATCTTATTTTATTTATACGCTCGTAAAGTTTGATACCTTCTTCAATCATTATTTTGTTGTATAGTCTTTTCTTATCATAAATAACAGGTATTTTCACTTCTTTCGCACCTTTCATTACTTTAATTCTCGCATGTTCTATAGCTTTCAGCACACCATGAGCTGTTCCTTTTGTTGGTGTCCTTTGTTCATATCCAATACTAAATAGAGTGCCATCACCCGTAGCTTTGTGTCCATCTTCACTTGTTAAGATTACCTTGTATCCATTGTCTGCAAGAATTTTTCCTGCCTCAATTTCTTCTATCTTATGTTGTGAATTGCTCTTTTCAATAGCGAGATAGCCACCATGAGTACCCATCGTAACAGAACGATACTTACCATTTCCTTGCATAGCTTTAATTTCGTCTTGCCTTTTACGATATTCACGACTACCATGTTTTAGTTTACGTGTTCCACCGCTTGCTTTAGCCATAGTTTTATTATTTATTTCCAATGTATTCAAAACTTGCTGTAATTCTGTTGCTTGAACTTTAATTAAAGACACTACTTTTACTTGGCTTGCTTTTCCTTTTCGGCATTTCTTTCATCACCCATTTCGCATCTTTACATCTTGCATGTATCAACGCAGGGTTGGAAGTTGTAGAAATATACCTTTTGCCATGTTTGATGAAATATTCAGCAACCCAATTTGAAAATTTGTGTCCTATACCAACATCTTGAAAATCGGGTAATACAACAGTTCGATGTTCTCTGTACACATTTTTAATTTTAGGGAGAGGGGAAGGTAATGCCGCGCAAAATCCGCATAGGTTATCATTAGCAAAACAAATAAATACTTTTGCAGCAATATTAAAGCTGTCGCTCAAATAATGATATTTGCTAAACATTTTCCAATATTTCCGCTTGTCTTGTGCTGTTTGTATTTCGTATATTGATAAAGTGATGTTTGGTTTTTTTGAAGACAAACTAAATGTCATATCATTCGTGCTGAATATCCAATCTGGCTGTAACCATTCAATCACATCAAAATGGCAAGTAACCGCAATAAATTGCTTTTTATTGTCTGATTGTCTGATAGCTTTCTGCATAGCTAATGAGCCTATCTTTGCGACATTTCGGTCAACGACAGATGTAAGTTCATCAAAAACGAATAATTCTTTTGTGGCGTCTGCAGAACTTATGCCCAACTTCTTCAAGGCTTGCACGGCATTGCGTTGGTTCGCTGGTATGGGCTGTTCTATCATCATGCGCAACACATCAGCCATTGCACACTTTTCACTGCGTGATTTCCCTGAATTACGACCACCCTTTCTGCTGAGCTCCCTCTGCACCTTGGGCGGCTGCTTGTTCATCGGGATAAGGTTTTGTTCGCTTTTATTTCGCATGTTATTTGCTAAATTGAATATTTGTTTGTAGTTTTGCGATGTAAGAATAAGCATTGGCAATGTAACTTGGCGTGTTAAGCCTTTTGTGGGTTGTATGTTTATTCTTATTTTTTATCTGTTACAGAATATAATTCATAAGAGCCAAGAGCATTCTTGCAAACCTTAAAATAGATGCCACGTCCATCACCATCAATGTAACTGAACCATAAATTGCGACCATCGTCTCGGGAATGCGACAAACCATGCAGGGTTGGAACATAGGTTGACTTCGCAAGTATTTCGTTTATTTTCAGCATTGATTTTCGGCTGAAGTATTTACCGCTTAGAGAGAACATCGCATCGTTCGAATAGTGGGCTAAGCCATGACTTGTATAACCTATTTGAATATATTGCTTCTATATAACAAAGTCCAAATATCATCTTTGTTATTATCTCAACTTATTTGCCATTCCGGCAAAGGGAACTGTCCGGTTAAACCACTCTGATATTATTGCTCACGGATCGCACCGATTGCACGGATTCTGTCACTCATGCAACGTGCTTTAGC
>ENA-OPCZ01000086-OPCZ01000086.1-human-gut-metagenome-genome-assembly--contig:-NODE-86-length-57874-cov-47.666234_pt1 | contig 57874 bp, 45 predicted proteins | sample MGYA00241566_ERZ501483 | MGnify/ENA primary metagenome ERZ501483 (study PRJEB25962, sample SAMEA1965191) | human gut metagenome | biome: human gut; feature: human-associated habitat; material: faeces... | reverse complement strand
GAAAAGGTGAATGCTTGGGGCAAGTGTTCACCCCGCTGTTCACCATTCGGTAACTGTTGGCAAAGTTACGACAAAAGGGCGATATAGGAAATCGAAAATTACCACATTATGGTAAAAATAAATAATTTAAATATTAATTTTGTTTAAAAAGGAACGATGGAAAAAAGAAATTCCTACTTTCTGCCGCTGAGAAGTTGAAGCTCGCGGCTGAGATTTCGTCGAAGACTGCCGAGCAGCGTTTCGACAAGTTTTCAAACCAGTTAGTGAAGTCTGCCAAGCACATTTATTCAGAGAAGGCGACTTATCATGAGTTGACCGAAGACATGCGTGCCTGGGTGTTGAAGAAGAGTGACATCAAGAAAGAGTTTCACCTGAACCGCACTTTCTTCACTCATTTGAACAAGGGCGATCACATGTTGCTCTCCGAGTTTGTTCGTTTCGCCAATTGGATTTTCACCCATTATCCTAGCGAGGAGGTTCGCCTGGAGGCATTGTTGGAAATTTGTACGGTGTTGTTCTGTCACACGAAGGAGAATGCCGATTACGGTTGGCATCCATTCTCCCGTCCTCTCAACCAGATTATTGAGGACAAGATAGAGAAGGAAGTGAAGAAGCGAGTAGAGAAGGAGTTAAGAATCCGCGCCTTGAAAAAGGCCCAGGACGAGATAGGAAAATACTATACTGATTAAGCATCCCAGCCAGCCCTTTAGAGCACAGGCTCCGCTGGCTGACCAAAACTCTGGCAGAGCTATAGCGTCGCCAGCTACATCCTTCCCTTCTGAGAAGGGAAGGCTTGGTTAGGATGTGGAGCTCTCCTTGCAGGAGAGACGGAGAGGTAGAAAAAACTCTTATAATATTAATTTCAAAACAAGTTTTACTCAATCAATATCCCGGTAAGAATCCCCTAAAAGCGATTCTTATCTGGCAGGGACTCTATGTCCTTTATTTCCGATACGAACCAATTACATTGTTAGAAATAACAAAATACTAGAGATATGGATTCTGATTTTGAAATATTAAATAATAATATGAGGATAGAGGGGTGTTGCTTCGAGAAATCTTTTACCTTTCTGTCGGGACATACAGTACCAATATATAAAATAGATAATACCAGTGCTTTTAATCAACTTGTTGGTTATGCAAAATTTAAGAATGCCGGTTATGGCAATGTATATTATCGTGGGATAAGTAACCTCTATGATAATGTTCGTCCTGCTATTATGCGTGGTCGTACCAAAGGTATTCCCGATGATCTAAATGCTATCTGTGAAACAATCGCTAAAGACGATCGGTTAAAAGAGTCTTTGAAACTTAGAGAGACCAAGTTCTCTAGAGACAAATGGGAGATCAAGGCTAATAAGCATATTCAACAGTTCAACCGATATACGATAGAAGCATTATTGCAGCATTACGTAGGCCGTACAAGCTTTCTGGATGTAGTAGATAATCATTGGATAGCCTTGTGGATGGGATTGCATAAATTTCAGATGCATGGCAAAGGTGCAAGATATTGTGCTTGCAAAAAAAGACAGTTGCTTCTTGGTGATATGTTGGAACAGTTGGCAAAGGATAAGAAACTCTTGCCTAATGAAGATATTTATGTATATGTTCTGTTGATGGCTATGCCTCACGCTACTTCTGTTCCTGAATATGGTATTACTCAAACAGAATACTTTGTAGAAGTAGATTTAAGAAAGGCATTACCCTCTATATACATAAGACCTCATGCTCAGCATGCTTTAGTAATAAAGAAGAGGATAAAGCATGGTGATGGCAGCGCTTCGTATTTTGATATGTCTAAGCAGGTTGTTGGTATTATCAAAGTGCGAATTGATATTGCTGATAACTGGGTAGGTAATGGCTACTTAATGACAGAAAGCAACATCTTCCCGTCCCCATCTTTAGATCAGGGATATAATACGCTGTTAATGAGAACAGACATCTTTAAGCATCCATTTGAAATAGTTAAATATTTCTAGGTGTATGCGTGATGTCATATTGCAGAGGGGACGTAATCGGATATAAACAATTTTATGAGTAAATCAAATAATAAACGTTTAGCAAAGAATACACTTTTTATTTCAATACAATCAGTTGTCGTGATGCTGGTAAGCCTCTATACATCGAGAGTTATATTGGCATCGCTTGGTATCGAAGATTTTGGTATATATAATGTTGTTGGTGGAGTTGTTTCACTTTTTGCATTCTTGAATGGTGCAATGTCTAGTGCTTCTCAACGATATATTGCTTATGAGATAGGACAAGGTGGGAAGAATGTAACTAAAGTATTTAGCTCTTGCTTACTAGTTCATTTCTTCTTGGCAATTCTTATCTTACTTTTTGCAGAAACCATAGGTCTTTATATATTGAATAACTATTTGACCATACCAGCTAGCAGAATTGTCGCAGCCAATTGGGTTTATCAGTTTTCGATATTGTCATGTATGGTTATGATTATAAGCTGTCCATTCAATGGTGCTTTAGTTGCATTTGAAAGAATGGAGGTTTACGCTTATGTGGGAATCTTTGATGCTTTATTGCGTTTGACTGTAGCTTATCAGATTAGTCATCAAGGGTATGATCGGCTGATAGTTTATGGATTATTGTTATTTGGGGTGCAATTAATCATGCGTATGTTTTATACGTTCTATTGTAGGTTAAAATTAAAGCAAATACGTTTTAGCTTCTATTGGAATCAAAGATTGATTAGAGAACTTTTAGGATTTATGGGATGGACAACGTGTAACAATATGAGTATCATAGCTTGTACACAAGGAGTTAATTTGGTACTCAATATGTTCTTCAATCCTATCGTAAATGCAGCAAGAGCTGTATCTATGCAAGTAGAAAATGCAACGAAAATGCTTTCTGCTAATTTCAATTTGGCATTAAATCCCCAGATCGTAAAGAGTTATTCACAAGAAGATTATGAGCGTTTTTTCTCATTAATTTATAGAGGTAGTAAATTGTCCTTCTTTATTTTGCTGACATTATCTTTCCCTATTTTTAATCATTTGCCTAATCTCTTAGAGTTATGGTTAGGTAAAGGACAAGTTCCACAATATACGGTAGAATTTACTCAAATACTGATACTGATAGCTTTGGTGAATGCACTCTCTGATCCATTGGTTACTGCAGTATCAAGCAACGGAAGAATCAAGTGGTTTCAAATAGTTTCCGGATTCTCACTTTTGATGATTCTGCCTATTTCAGGTATAGTTTTTTATTATGTCCATCGTCCGGTTATGATATTTATAATCTATCTATTGATGTCCGTGTTTGTATATCTCTTCCGATTGTGGTATTGTAAATGGCTCTTGGGTATGAATCTTCAGAAATATATATTAAAGGTATGGTTACGTAGTGGTTTACTGTTGATATGCACATTGTTTTCTTATGCTTTATATATTAGAATGATGCATATTTCTGGAATAATGATGTTTGTTAGTATATTCTTAGAGGTCATTTTTATCATAGGACTGATTATTGTGATAGGATTAACGACGTCTGAGAAAACAATGATATTTAATTATGTTAGAAAGTTTTATAAGAAAGCTTAAAGAGAAAAAACGTTTATATGGGTTTAAGCAGCTTTGTATATTAATGCTTAAGGCTGTGACTAGAAAAATCCTTAAACTAGATTGGGATACTCATCTTTTGATGAGTAAAGAATTAGATTCGTCTATAGAATTACCTTTGCGTAATGATATAACTATACGAGAGTTGGAGTTAAATGATTTTCAAAACAAAGACTGGAGGTCATTTATGACTTCTGAAAAGATGGCTTTTTATGAAAATCTTAAAAAGCGAATAGCGTTTAATACTTATGGGGCATTTATAAATGGGAGGTTAGCTTATGTCACAAGTATAGTGTGGGATAAAATTATATTGTCAGCTAATATTGATACAGCAGATAGAGAAACTTTTGGTTACATAATGGATAGTTATTGTCTTCCAGCTTTTAGAGGTAATGGTGTCCATAACTATATGAATCAATGGTGTCTGTCTAAAATTAAGGAATCAGGCAGAAATAAGGCTTATGTATCAGTGTTAGCATATAATATTCCCGCAATAAAAACCCAGAAAAAATGTGGCTTGAGTATTGAAAAGCGTGTAAGTGTTATTCATTTGGGGAGTTATAAGTGGTTAAAAACTAAAATATGATTTCAATCAAACAATATTTGTTTTTAGTATTTATTTTGAGTGTGTTTGTTGATATGCTCAATGGGTACTATCAACTAATCTTAAATACTACAACTATAGTACCTTTGTTATTCAAAGGTGCTATTCTTGCGTATTCTTTTTTATTAGTTTTCAAGCAACCTAAAGTATTCATGTATTTTGTGATTCTTATTACGTTGTTGTTGTTGGATATTGGAAGTTGGATTGTAAATGATCATTTAAATAGTTTCTCTATACTATTTAATGAATTAATTCGACAATTATATCCCTTAGGAGTCTTTTTTGTCTTGTGGTTTTATAAAGATGATATTTCTAGAGATGACTTGTTGCATTATATAATGTATTATGGTCTGCTTATGGCTTCCTCTGTATGTATTACTGCGGCTATGGGGGTAGGTGCTAGTAGTTATGGAGATGATTTTGGATATGGAACAAAAGGCTTATTTGTTGCAGGAAATGATATGTCTTTAGCAATTTTAATTTCTTTCTGCGTATGCTCCTATTATTTGATTATTGTAGGAACTCTGAAATATGTCGTTTATTCTATAGTTTTCATGATTGTTTCTTTGCTGGCAGGTAGTACAGCTATTATGATAGGTAGTATTCTGATATGTTCAACCATAATCTTTTTACCGTTAATTTATACTATAGATTATTCAAGAACATTCAAATATTTTAGAGCTGTTTTGTTTTTTGTAGGCTTTCCTTTAATTTTATATGTTATGTATCGCATAACTCAGGTTGATAGTTATACTATGAACAAGTTTGATATACATAATATTCTTGCAGGAAATGCTCGAAATGTGTTGCGTGATGCATATTATGCGTATGCTTCTACTTTTAATTGGGCTGATATGTTCTTTGGAGTAGGACCAGAAGCGTTGTATAATGGTGTAGGTAAAGAACTGTTTGGATATTCTCGAGGACGTTCTATAGAAGTTGATCACCTAACCATTTGGGGTATGTATGGTTATGGCTTAGGTAGTTTGATATTAATGTATCCTTTTCCTGCTTTTTGCCAATTTATTAGAGAGAAAAATATATTATCTTTGTTTATGTTAATTGCAATTTCTCTTTTCTTCTTTCATGGTATATTTGCGGGGCATGCTTATACTTCTACCTCAGCACAGGTTTCTATAGTGGCAATTATTGTTGTTGCTTATCAAATATATTATGTCTCAACACAAAATAATTAAGAATTTGAAAACGTTTATAATTTTTGGAGGTCATGGCTACAACACACAAGGTGTTATTGAGTGCATGGCTACTAATAATATGGATTTCTTCCTTTTATTGGTAAAAGGTTCAAGGGTATATTCTGTTACATTGAAAAGTAAATACGTAACCAGGTATAAAGAGGTCAATTCTATTGAAGAAGGTGTTAGATATCTTTTGGACCATAAGACGGAATTTGATGGGTCCGTAATTTATCCAACATCTGATGCGGCAGAAAGCGTTTTAGATTTAAATTATGATCAATTAAGAACTTACTATTTTTTTCCAAATGCAGGTAAACAGGGTGTGGTTACTTCTTTAATGGATAAATATATACAATACCTGTATGCAAAAAAAGCGGGGCTAGATGTTCCTGATTTTATGAAAGTATCATTGGAAAATTTTGCTGATGTATCTTATCCTTGTATTGTTAAACCCCAAGAAAGCATTAATGGTAGTAAAGAAGACATTGCCATTTGTCAGGACGAAGAGCAGTTAAAAAAGGTTTTAGCTGGTGCAAAATATACAAAGAATTTTATTGCACAAGAGTATATTCAAAAAGATTATGATATTCTGCTGATTGGCTGCAAAATGCCTAATGGAGATATAATGATTCCAGGTTGTTTTAAAAAAGATAGATGGTGTCCTTTTGGTGGAGATGGATCTTATGGAGAAATTTCTACGTTTGTAGATGATTATTTCAATAAAATGCAGGAATTAAAGGTATTTATAAATAGCATAGGTTATGTCGGTCCTTTTAGTGTAGAATTAGGACATACCAATAATAAGAATTATTTCTTTGAGATAAATCTTCGTAACGATGGAACTTCTCATTACTTTTATAAAGCTGGTATTTATATACCATACTTTTTTTATCAAGAATGTTTGAAAAATAAATATTCTATATCTATAATTAAAACCAAATATAAATTTATAGATGAGTTTTCTGATTTTTATAATATATTTTTAGGAAAGTTGTCTTTATTAAACTGGGTGAAAGATTTGATTACAGCAAAGGCTTATAAATATTATCATCCGCAAGATAAAAAGGTGTTTTTTGAATTGATGCCGAGGAAAATCTTTGCAGATTTGTATCATTTGTTTAGAGTTATCCTTAAAAAAGAACGCAAACAATAAATTTAAAAACAATTTTGTATGAGTTTAATAAAATCTTTGTATTATCATGCTCCTTCAGTTCGAGGGTTTGAAAAAATGATTCAACGCTATTTGAATAACGGATATCGTTTTGTTGATGTTGAAGAATTATTCTCTATTTTGAATAAGCGACAGAAATTAGTTGAAAAAATTGCGTTTATTTCATTAGATGATGGTAGAAAAGGAAATTTGCAATTAATTCCTGTCATAGAGAAATACAATGTACCTATATGTATTTTTGTATCAACAGAACCGTTATGCTCGGGAAACTTTTGGTGGGATTATGTGATAAAAGAACGTGGTTTTAGACAAATGGTAGAGTTTAAAAAGTTGTCCTACCAGGATTTCTATTCTCAACTTGGGGAAATGCAAAAGAGAAATGAATTGGCAAGAACTGCCTTGACGGTAGATGAAGTTAAGATGTTAGCTAATCATCCACTGGTATCAATCCAATCACATACAGTTCATCATCCAATATTAACTCATGTTCCAAATGATGTTTTGTATAAAGAACTTTCTGAGTCGAAATCTTATCTTGAAAGTTTGACTGGTAAGGAAGTTTTTGCATTTAGTTATCCAAATGGGTCTTTAACCTCCAGAGAGGTTGATGCTTGCAGGGATTATTATAAATTGGCTTTTACAACAGAGCAAAGAAACATTTCGTTGGATGATGATGTATTTTTGTTACCACGGTATGCTCTTACGGGTGATTATTATAGAGACTTGTTGAAAGTAAAAGGAATTTGGAAAATATTGAAAGGTATTTGTCGAATATTGCATTTTTAAAGGCAGTTGATTCTATGGATGTATTTAAGTTAGCTGAGATTAAAACGGAAATAGAAAGTCTCCGTATGGAATTAATGGGATTTGCTATTATTCTCATAATGCTATTTCACTTAGGCGTTTTGCCTTTTGGAGAATGTGGAGTGGATATTTTTTTATTTCTTTCAGGGTTTAGTATGTATCATTCTCTTAGTAGAAATGATAATATAGTGAAATTTTATAGAAAGCGATTGCTTAGAATATTGCCTGCATATCTGATTATTGCAATTCCATTTTTCTTTTTAAAAACCTATACAATTGATGAATTTCTACTTAAGATTACAAATCTTAGTATCGTTTTTCAAGGAGAAATGGGAGGATGGTGGTTTATAACGATGATATTATTATGCTATTTGTTAGCTCCATTAATGTATAGAGTATTAAAAAAGATGGATGTGGGGGGGCAGGTCTTTATGTTCTGTCTTCTTTTGTTGGTATGTATCGTAGCAGGCGAAAATCTTGAAAATATCCGGATCTTTATGGTTAGGATTCCTGCTTTTTTCTTGGGCATGTGTCTTGGGTTTGATAGATTTACTACTCAAAAAGGATTTGTTTCTTTAGAAATTGTTGCTGCAGTCATTTTAACAGTATGTTTTGTTTTTCTTCTATTTAAAAATCATGATTTCTGGGTATATCGGAAAAGCTATTATACGATTATAGTATATCCATTAGTTCTGTCTGTAATATTTATGATTAACTTCTTGCCAGTTGTAGGAAAAAGATTGCTGGCATATCTAGGGCGCATAACATTGGAACTATATATGGTTCACGAAAGTCTGATGGTTCCTTTGGCAAAATATATATGTGAGTTTTTGGGAGAAGGCTGGTTGTTTGCTAGTAGTTATAGATGTCTTTCTGTAATATTGAGTATTCCTGCAGCCTTGATTCTTCATCAGGTTTCAAATAAAATAATGAGTTTAATAAATGATAGATAAAAAAATATCGGGTCATGTGTTGACAATTGGAACAGATTACAGACCTTGCAATGGCGGAATATCAGTCCTGTTAAATGGCTATTCTACATTCTTTGAGAAATTTAATTTTATCAAGAGTACTAGAAAAGGAAATAAGATAATTAAGTTCTTTTGTTTTGTACAATCAATAATTCTACTGATTTGTTATGGTCTTTTTGGTACTAAAATTAAGATAGTTCATATTCATACTTCCACTTTTACTTTCTTAAGTAGAGAAAAATGGTATGTTTATATAGCTCATTTGTTGGGAAAGAAGACTATTGTGCACATTCATGGTGGAGCGTTTGAAGTAATATGTAAAAAGCATAATCGGCAATTACAAAACATCTATAAGAAAGTCGATTATGTTGTATGTGTATCTAAATATATAGAGAACTTGGTAAAGAAATATGGAATTCACAATAGGACAATCGTAATTCCTAATTTTATAGAGAAACCATATATTAATAAGAAAAGTCAAACAACTAATGATGTAATTTTGTCTTTCCTTGGCACCATTGACGATAATAAAGGAATTTTTGATGTCATAGATATAATGGGGAAAAATCAAAACTACTTTAGAGGAAAAATTCAGTTTTATATTGGAGGTTTAGGGCAGGCGCAAAGATTAACTCAACAAATAGCCACCTATGGTATAAGTGATTTTGTACAATATCTAGGTTTTGTAAATGGTAATGATAAAGCAGAATTATTAAGCAATACTGATATTTACATACAACCTTCTTATGTTGAGTCTTTTGGAATCTCTATATTAGAAGCTATGAGTTATGGAGCATCTATAATTTCAACTAATGTTGGAGGAATACCTGAGGTTGTTGATAATAATAATGGTTTTTTAGTAACTCCAGGTGATAGTGAAGCTTTATGTGAAAAAATGAAATTACTTATAGAGAATTCGGATTTACGATTAAAGTTCTCGGAAAACTCAATCGCTAAGAGTAATTTATATTATATCTCAGAAATAGAGGAAAAGCTAAAATCATTTTATATTTCAATTTTAGAAAAAAATGCTTAAGAAATATATAAAAGAAACGGCAAAATATCTTTTGCGTTGTTATCCTGTTATTCGCCCATATATCAAGCGCGTTGATGCTATGTATGAGATGAATGAAGAGGAATTGATGAATCGCAATGAAAAGCGATTCTTGCATATTTTCCGCCGAGCTTACGACAAGTCTCCTTTTTACCATCGACTTTATACGGAAGCTGGTATCAAAAAGGAAGATGTCAAGTGTTTGGAAGATATAAAAAAGTTGCCTGTAATTACAAAGGATATGGTAAAGAAGCATGCCCAAGAAATGCTTACTGTTCCTAAATGGCAGGTGATGGCTGGACACACCAGTGGAACTACTGGAACTCCGCTGACTGTTTATAGTAGTTGGAGTTCTATTTGGTGGAATCAGGCATATACTTACTCTGCTCGTTTGAGGAATGATTTTAAGTATGGACAACCATTGGTTTCTTTGCGTGGTAATTTAGATAGGAATACTATGCATATGGACGTACATGTTAGTAATACGCTTTATCTATCCAGTTATTGCATTAATAAGGATACGATCAAGACTTATTATGATTTAATTATAAAGCATAAGCCAGTTGCAATAGAGGGATATCCTAGTTCTCTCTATACTTTATCATTGTGTATGAGTGAAGCTAGTTTGAAACTTGATATTCCGGTAGCTTTTACTTCTAGTGAAACATTGTTAGGTTATCAAAGGGCTTTAATAGAAAAGCAGCTTGGAACAGAAATATATGATAATTATGGTATGACAGAACAGACCATATATCTACAAGAGACTCATAATCATCAGGGATATTATGAAATGCCGGGTTATAGCATTAATGAATATTTGGAAGATGGCGAAATTTGTACTTCATTGACCAATGAAGCTTTTCCCTTAATTCGCTATCGTTCTAATGATATTATAGAATTAGCAGAATCTAACAATGAGAATCCGCGAGTTGTAGCAAAAAGAATCCTTGGTAGAGTTGATGACTTCTTAATTTGTAAGGATGGCTCTCGTGTAACCCGTGTTGATTTTGTGGAAGATGGTGAGCATATAAAAGCTTGCCAATGGATACAAAAAGAAAAAGGTAAGCTACTTATTCTGATTGTTCCTGATGATGGATTTACCGATAAGGACAAAGAGTTTGTGGTGGATGAAACTATCAAACGAGTAGGCGAGAACAATATGGATATAGATGTGAAGCTTGCCAAACTAGAGGAACTTAGATTAACTAAGCGTGGCAAGTTTAGATTAATTGTTAACGAAATACCAAGAGAAAATAATCATGAATAAAGTCTATTTGGACGAAATGATTTCTGGTATAAAGAGTTGGTTAGTAAAACATGACTATAATTATATAGAATGTAATGATGTACCAACTTGTCTTTATGTTGATAATCAGAAAATAAATGTTTTGATAAGAACATTCTTTAGATTGTGTCCTATCAATGTTCGTAATATGAAGTTGAAGGAAGGGCAATTGTTTCCCATAACTCCTCAGGCAAATGTCGCTTTATTAAAGGCTTATTCTATAGAGAAGGATATTAATGTCTTAGAAAAGATATATGATAGGGTACTTTCTCTTCAGTCCCCCAAAGTTGATAATTTTGCATTGAAGCAAGGTATTAAGATTGCCATAAGCTTGTATGAAGATTCGGAGGATGATCCAACCCCGTTGAATACCGTTTGGCTTGGACAGTTCTTGCTTGAAGATGAATCGGGCATTGTTGCCGAACAAGAACGAAGGGAAATATTAATTTCTATAGCAAAATATCTGATAAATGAATTGGGATATATTGATTATGGCGAAAATGGCATTTATTTTCGATATGGTCATCATATAAAACGGGAAGTTTTTAATGCTAGTGCTATTATAAGTTCTTTTTTGATAGAACTTGGAATGAAATATAAGATTAATGAATATACACAAATAGGCAAGCGTGGCATTATTTATATATGTAATAAGCAGAACGAGGAGGGTAGCTGGTTTTATGCAGCTAAACCTGAAAGAGCTACTATCGATTGTTTCCATCAGGCTTATATACTTCAAGCATTGTGTAAAGTTCAAGATTTTCTTGATTTTGAAATAAAAAATGTGATTTCTAAAGGGGTTAAATTTTATCTTTCTTTATTTGAAAATAAAGGAGAATATCTCATACCAAAGCGCTATGATAAAAGATATATGCCACATAATACTTGGTTGTTTGTAAAAACGGATGGAAGAGATATTGCCGAAGCATTGATTTTCTTTTCTAAATTTTATCCACGTCCTGATTTGGTTTCAAAGCTATTGAGTTATTCGTACGACTGTTTTTTTAATAAAAAGAAAGGATATATGTATCCGGAAAGATTTATTTATGGTATGAATAGAATACCTTATATAGAATTTCAAGCTTGGTTCTTGTATGCTTTTAATGTTGTAAAACAATATAATTATGAATAATCAATATCGTGTAATATCTATTTATTCTAATTTTGCTAATCAAGGAGGAGCGCAAGATGTTACCTTGCAATTGGCTCATGCTTTGAATGAAACAGATAAGCCAATAGTATTGACTGATACGCCTTTGAGTAAAATTGATGCAGTTTATAAGGATAAGGCTGTTTTTGAGCAGTTCTCTATGCGTAACGTGATTAAATATGCATCTTGCAATACGGTTTTCTTATCTCACCACAGAAAGAATACGGCGTTTTTGGAGATTTTCCGAATAATTGCTTTCTGGAAAACATTTAATATTATACATGTAGCTCATAATACGTTTTCAAATTTAAAGTATCTTTCCTGGCTTCCTAAAAATATTATTGCAGTTTCTAATGGGGTTAAAGAAAATTTGGTAGATTATTTTTGGCAACAGCCCCAAAATGTCCATGTCGTATTTAATGGAATTAAAGATTTTTATCGGAAATCTGAGCAGATCAAGGAAGATGGGGTAGTTAAAGTGTTGTTGGCAGGACGTATTTGTTCTGTGAAGCAACAAGTAGAATTAGCTAAATTTTTAAAATGTAAGCTTAAAGATCATATTAAAATCAGTTTTGCTGGAAAAGGTGAACAAGCTGAGGAACTTTTGCGAGTAATCAAAGATGATAAACATTTTGAGTATCTTGGCTTTATTGATATGATTCAGGAATTGCCAAATTATGATTACGTAATGCTCTTTTCTAAAAATGAAGGATTAGGCTTGTCTTTAGTTCAAGGCTGTATGTTTGGTAAGCCATTAATTACGAATGATATAAAACCTGTACTTGATGTGAATAAAGATTGTTTCAATGGTTTCGTTTGTTCAGATTTTGAAAGTCTATTAAATACACTGAATACTTTGCCACTTCCTAGTAGCGAACAATATATCAAGCTTTCTAAGAATTCTAGAAATCAGTATTTGAGACATTTTGAAGATACTCGCATGTTCAATCATTATAGGCATATTATAGAAAATGCATTCTTTTCTTAATGATGGTGTTGTGGATAGTGAGCAGAAATAAAGAAAACGATATATATTCAAAATAACAAGATGAAGACAATTTCATTGAACGGGGTAAATGTATATCCATTTACTTCGGAAGAGCAATTATTGAATTATGTGGATGAGCACAAGGGAATTCTTGTGGCTATCAATGCCGAGAAGATTCTGCATGCCACCACGCAAACCAGAAGTATTATCAACCGCAATCTAGGCTATTGTGATGGTGCCGGAGCGATGATGGCTTTGAAGCAGAATGGAGTGAAGGATGCCTGTAAGATTCCGGGATGCGAACTCTGGCTTAAGATAGTTAAGCGATTCTATCAGGAAAAGACCTTCTATCTAGTAGGCGGTAAGCAGGCTGTGATTGAGGAGACCGTAGAGAAACTGAAAAAAGAATATCCTGGTATCAACATCGTGGGCTATCGCAATGGTTATCTGAAGGAGGAGAATGCCGAAGAGAAGTTAATAGAAGATATAGCCAGAAAGAAACCGGATGTGGTATTCGTGGCAATGGGATCGCCTAAGCAGGAACTGCTGATGGAAAGAATCCAGAAGTGCCATCCTGCTATCTTTCAGGGGTTGGGCGGCAGCTTCGATGTCTATACAGGACATGTGCAGAGAGCACCGAAATGGTGGGTGGATCATAACCTGGAGTTTGCTTATCGACTCATCAAGGAACCTAAGAGAATCAAACGACAGATTCATCTTGTGAAGTATGCTTATTGGTTGATAACGAAAAAGATATAAAGATATATGAAGAAAGTAATGCTTGTCTTCGGAACCCGACCTGAGGCCATCAAGATGTGTCCGCTGGTGAAGGAGTTTCAGAAGCATAACGATGAGTTTGAAACCATCGTTTGCGTAACAGGTCAGCATAGGGAAATGCTCGACCAGGTGTTGAACATCTTTAAAGTGAAGCCTGACTTCGACCTCAATATCATGAAGCAGGGACAGGACTTGTATGATGTTACCGCCAGGGTATTGACGGGTATGAGGGATGTGTTCAAGGAGTGCAAGCCTGATGTGGTACTGGTACATGGTGATACTACTACATCTACAGTTGCCGCCCTGGCTGCATTCTATCAGCAGATTCCTGTAGGTCATGTAGAGGCTGGTCTTCGTACCCACAACATCTACTCGCCATGGCCTGAGGAGATGAACCGACAGATTACGGGCCGTATTGCCAGCTACAATTTTTCTCCAACTCCTCTTTCTGAAAGCAATCTCAAGGAAGAGAAAGCGCAGGGAAAGATCTACGTAACTGGTAATACCGTGATTGATGCCCTGCACATGGTGGTGGATAAGTTGAAGAACGATGAGTCTTTGGCAATGGAGCAGGAGGGTATCCTCAAGAAGGCTGGATATGATGTGAATCGTCTGGCTGACGGCAGAAAGCTGGTGTTGATTACCGGTCATCGCCGTGAGAACTTCGGTGAGGGCTTCATCCACATGGTTTCTGCCATCAAGGATCTGAAGAACAAGTATCCGGAAGTGGATTTCGTTTACCCAATGCATCTGAATCCGAATGTAAGAAAGCCTATCCATGAGGTGTTCGGTGAGGATTTGAGCAACCTGGGTAATATGTTCTTCATCGAACCGCTGCAGTATCTGGAGTTTGTTTATCTGATGGAGAAGGCTACCATCGTACTCACTGACTCTGGCGGTATTCAGGAGGAGGCTCCAGGATTGGGCAAGCCTGTGCTCGTGATGCGTGATACTACGGAAAGACCGGAGGCTTTGGCCAGCGGCACGGTTCACCTGGTAGGTACCGACTACCAGAAGATTATGGATGAGGTAAGCACCCTGCTGGAAGATGAAAATGCCTACGAAAAGATGTCGAAGGCTGTGAACCCTTATGGAGACGGTAAGGCTTGCGAGAGAATCGTGAAGATACTCGCTGAATAAATAAAAGAAAACAAATTAAAATTAAATGATATGATTAATGTAATTGGTTTAGGGTACATCGGATTGCCTACAGCCTTGATGATGGCTGCACACGGTGTAGAGGTGATTGGTACTGACTATAACAAGGAGTTGGTGGATACTTTGAATGCTGGTCATACTACTTTCAAGGAGGATGGACTGGATGAACTTTTCCAGAATGCGCTGAAGGCTGGTATCAAGTTTACCACTGAGTATCAGAAGACGGATATGTATATCGTTTCTGTGCCAACCCCATACGACAAGTTTTCTAAGAAAGTTGATGCATGCTATGTTGTTGAAGCCATCAAGGATGTGATGAAGGTATGCCCTAAGGGTGCTACGGTTGTCATAGAATCTACCGTAAGTCCGGGTACTATCGACAAGTTTGTCCGTCCAGTGGTAGAGGAGAATGGTTTCGTGATCGGTGAAGATATCAATCTGGTGCATGCGCCTGAGCGTATCATCCCTGGTAATATGGTATATGAATTGCTGCATAACAATCGTACCATCGGTGCTGACTCTAAGGAGATTGGCGAGAAGGTGAAGGAATACTACAAGAGTTTCTGCCAGGGTGAAATCGTGGTTACGGATATCCGTTCGGCAGAAATGACCAAGGTGGTGGAGAATACCTTCAGAGCTGTAAACATCGCCTTTGCCAACGAATTGTCTCGTATCTGCCGTCACGATAATATGGATGTGTATGAAATCATCAAGATCTGCAATATGCATCCTCGTGTGAATATCCTGCAGCCTGGTCCGGGCGTAGGTGGTCACTGTATCTCGGTGGATCCTTGGTTCCTGGTGGGTGATTACCCTCAGTTGGCTAAGGTGATTGATGAGTCTATGAAGACCAATGATTCACAGCCTACCTTCGTATTGAACCGCATCTATGAGATTATGAAGGAGAACGGTATCACAGACAACCGTCGTGTAGGTCTCTATGGCTTAACCTATAAGGAGAATGTGGACGACTATCGTGAGTCGCCTACCTTGCAGCTCCTGGAGGCACAGGAAAGACATCTGGCTAGACCATTGAAGTGTTATGATCCTTTCCTGGAGAATCATAAGATTGCTGAGAATCAGTTTGATAATTTCGAAGACTTCCTGAAGGATATTGATATGGTGGTAATCATGGTGAAGCACGACCATATCAAGCAGAACTGGGATAAACTCAAGGGTAAGGTGGTAATGGATTGCTTCAATATCTGTCCACTGGAGGGAGTTTATCATATCTAATCCCCTTTTTATGGAAACCATTTACTTATATATGGCAGGTGCATTCATCGTGGCGGTGGCTATCGCCATGATGGTGCTACCTAATATTCTTCTGATATCTCATAAGAAGAGATTGTTTGACATGCCTGACGAGAGAAAGGTGCATCATGCGCCGATACCAAGGCTGGGCGGTCTTGCTTTCTTCCCCGTGATGCTGATTACCATGGGTGGGCTTATGCTGATAGCCTATTTGTTGGGATATAACAGCAAATCCATGCAGGGGGAAGTGCCTTATGAGTTCCTCGCCCTGCTGGTGGGTAGCATGATGCTCTTCCTGGTGGGTCTCGCCGACGACCTGATAGGCGTGGGGTACAAGAAGAAGTTCATGGTGCAGATATTGGCGGCAAGCCTGCTCGTGGCTTCGGGCGTATGGATCAAGTCGCTCGACGGACTCTTCGGGGTGTATCAGGTTTCACCATGGTTCGGCATGCCGTTTACCGTGCTCATCGTGGTGTATGTTACCAATGCCATCAACCTGATTGACGGCATCGACGGTCTGTCTTCGGGGCTCTGTGCCATCTCGCTGGTGGCTCTGGCGGGGCTGCATATCTGGCTGGGACTGTACTCCTATGCTCTGCTGTGTATCTCGGCTCTGGGTGTGATCATCCCGTTCTGGTATTATAATGTGTTTGGAAACGAGATGAGGGGCAGGAAGCTCTTCATGGGTGATTCGGGTTCGCTGTCGCTGGGGTATATCATCAGCTTCCTGATGATTCACCTGAGTACGGTGGATGTGCATCCCCGTGCTGTGAGCGACTATAACATGGTGCTGGCGTTTACCACCATGCTGGTGCCGCTGCTCGACGTGGTGAGAGTGGTGGGCCACCGGCTGAGATGCAAGAAGAACCCGTTCTTACCAGACAAGAACCATATCCACCACAAGCTGCTGAGATGTGGGCTGAAAGTGAGACAGGTGATGGTAAGCATCTGTATGCTCTCGCTGATGTTTATCCTGATCAATGTGGCGCTGATAGGGGATGTGAACATCACGTATATCCTGGGTATCGACATCGTGATATGGATTGTGTTCCACCTTATCCTGGACGTCATCCTACACACTAGAAGGTCGAAACTGGAAATATAATTCTCTAAATATAAATACAAGATATTCCCGGCTCGGAGATTCTATGGAATCTCTGGGCCGGGATTGTTTTTTTTTTGTTAAAATCGTGAAAAAACTTGGAGGTTGTCAGGGAAATCATTATCTTTGCATTATCATTTAAAGAATTTGTTTATGAGAATAGAGCAGCTGTCATTGCAGAATGTGAGATTGTTTGGCAATAATACACAGTCATTGACATTTGAAGATGATAAGAATATAACGATATTATTGGGTAATAATGGTTGTGGCAAGAGTACTATTCTTGACACGATCTCCATTATGCTCAGTCCGTTTATTGGTGTCTTCCCTGGTAATTCTCTGAAAAACTTTAAAGATTCTGATGTTCATATTGATGATGATAATCGTATCGCAGATTTCCTGTATGCAAAACTTGTGCTCAGAAACGATGAAAACCATTATGGTATAACGCGTTATCGTAAAGGGATGATTCTTCCTCTTCAATCTGATGTGAAGGAAGTGAAAGCTTATGCTGAAAACATGAGAAATCTAATTATGCATGGGGAAAGGGTTGGTTTGCCTATTCTTGCTTATTATGGTACAGGACGTGGGCAAATAAAGGCTCCTGAGCGTAAACGTGGTTTCCAAAAGGTTTTTTATCAATGGGATTGCTATAACTCATCCTTGGAGGCTTCGACTGATTTCAAGCGATTCTTTGCTTGGTATGATATGATGGAAGATGAAGAGAGAAGAGAGAGGGAAAGCAGAAGAGATTTTAATTATCACTCTACCATGTTGCAGGTAGTGCGCAGAGCTATTGAAGCTTTTGTGGATAGAAAATATAGAAATCCACATATTGAGATCCATCCCCTTAGGTTTGTTATGGATGAATATGAGAATGGGGTGAAAAAAAGAGAATTGCGACTAGAACAATTCAGTGATGGCTATAAAATCATCATTGCTATGGTGGCGGATATCGCATCGCGTATGGCGGAAGGAAATCCGGGAATAGAGAATCCTTTGGAAGCTTCGGGGGTCATCCTGATTGATGAAATAGATCTGCATCTTCATCCTAAATGGCAAAGGGAAATATTGCGTAAACTGCATGAGGTTTTTCCTAATGTGCAGTTTGTTGTTACCACTCATAGCCCTATTATTCTGCAAGGTGCTTCTGATATTGCGCAAATTGTTGTGCTTGATGGTGACACGATAAAAACCTGTAATGCTGACTTTACTAATTATGATGTCAGTCAAATTCTTTTAAGCGAGCTCTTTGGGGTTGAAAGTGTACAGGCTCCTCTATATGATCAGGATATTAAGGAACAGGAAGAGTTGCTGAAACGATATGGGCATTTGACAAGTGAAGAACAGAAACGCTTGGCGGCCTTGGATGAAAAATTGAAGGGCTTGTCTTATTCTGCATCGTTGGATGATATGAAAATGCAGTCATATATCAACAAAATTGCAGAAGAATTAAATATTTGATAGCATGAATAAGGTTACTAAATCGGATAAAGTTCCAGGTATCTTGATTGATAAAGGAACTAGGGAGATTGCTCTGTTACGTGAAAACGTGGCAGAGAATAAACCTTTAGTGTTTAAAGATCAGATTTATGCTGATGATGAAGTGAAAAAACAACTGAAGAGTGATCAGTTTGGAAAATGTGCTTATTGTGAACGTTCTTTGAATGGTGACTTTGGGGCTGTAGAGCATTTTAGGCCTAAAGGTGGTTACCAGATTGAGGATGAGAAATATCTTAGAAAGCCTGGCTATTATTGGCTGGCTTATGATTGGAATAACCTGTTATATAGTTGTAGTGAATGTAATACGAGTTATAAAAGGAATTTCTTTCCTTTGGCTAACGAAAACCAGCGTGATATTGAACATGAGAATATCACAAAGGAAGAGCCTTTGCTTTTGAATCCTGCAACTGATGAAATAGGGGATTATATAGAGTTTCATAGACATCTGATTGCGGTAAGGGATACTGCGCCTTTCAAAAATAAAGCTGTCAAGACTATCGAGTTGTTCAAATTGAACGATAGAAGTGTGCTCAAAGCAAGTAGATTGAAGGTGTGGAATCAATATGAGAACTACTGTAAGATGCGAAAGATTGCAATACTAAAAGGTAATCGTGAACTTTTAGGCTTAGTTGATGATTCTATTTCTAAATTGACAGCTGAAGACGCTGAATTTACTGGCATGTTTAAATATCAGAGGAAATAATAAAGAGGAGATGCCAACTCCCTGACGATAGGAGAACCACCGCAAGGGATATCCTTGCAACTACAAGAGTTCTTGAAAAACTAAAAAAGAGTGCGTTATGGACTTATGACACGCCCTCATGTTTTTTTTGTTAAAATCGTAGAAATGCTTGGTTGTTTGGGAGAATTGATGTATATTTGCAAATAAATAGATAGCATTTGATTATGGCAAGAAAATTATATCCTATAGGAATTCAGACATTTGAGGAAATCCGCAAGTTGGACAACCTCTATATCGACAAGACGGAATATATCTATCGTATGACACATACAGATGGAAAGTATTTCTTCCTGAGCCGACCTCGCCGTTTCGGTAAGTCGCTGCTGGTTTCTACTTTTCAGAGTTATTTCGAAGGCAAGAAGGAACTCTTCGAGGGGCTTGCCATCGAGAAGCTGGAGAAGGAGTGGACGGCTTATCCCGTGCTGCACTTCAGCCTGGCTGGAGGCAAACATATGGAGAAGGAACAGCTGGATCGATACCTCTTATATATATTGAAGGAAAATGAGGATAGGTTTGGGGTGGATTGTGATTCTCCAGACCCAAACGTTCGTTTGCTCAACTTGATAAGAACAGTTACAGCAAAGACTGGCAAGCAGGCTGTGGTGCTCATCGATGAATATGACGCTCCGCTGCTGGATGTAGCTCACGAGATGGAAAAACTCGATGTTTTGCGCAATACGATGCGCAATTTCTACAGTCCCTTGAAAGATTGCGAGCCATTGCTCCGATTTGTCTTCCTGACGGGCATCACGAAGTTCTCGCAACTCAGCATCTTCAGTGAGCTGAACAATATCAAAAATGTGAGCATGGACGAGCCTTACGCTGGCATCTGCGGCATCACCAAGGAGGAAATGTTGACCCAGATGAGCGATGACATCGATGCTCTTGCTGAGCATCTGGAACTGAGCAGGGAGGAGACCATCCAGGAGCTGAAAGACCATTATGATGGTTATCACTTCTGCTGGCCATCGCCTGATGTCTTCAATCCTTACAGTTTGCTGAATTGCTTTGCTGATGGCAGAATGGATGATTACTGGTTCGGATCGGGCACACCTACCTATCTCATCAATATGATGAGAAAGTATGAATTCCTGCCTGCAGACCTTGGCGAGGCCATAGAGGTGGGCAAGAAGGACTTTGATGCCCCCACCGAAACGATGCCCACCATCGTACCTTTGCTTTATCAGAGCGGGTATGTCACCATCAAGGGATATGACAAGCCTACAAAATTGTACCTGTTGGCATTGCCTAACCAGGAGATTAGGGTGGGGCTGTATGGAAGCCTCTTGCCTCATTATCTGACGGATAAGTCGGCGAAGGCTAACACGACCATTGCCAAGATGTCGGTATTGGTAAAGAAGGGGGATATGAATGCTGCCTTCTGCCTGCTGAACGACTTCCTGGAGACGGTGCCTTACTGCGACAACACCCACTACGAGGGACATTGGCAGCAGACGCTCTACATTATGTTCGCCCTGCTCACCAACTATGATATCCTCGTGGAGCAGCATACGGCGAAGGGCAGAATCGATATCACGATGGAGACTGCTGATACCATCTACGTGATGGAGCTGAAGTTCAACAAGAGTGCCGAGGAGGCTCTCGCCCAGATAGAGGCAAAACACTATGCCGATGCTTTCAAGATGAGCGGCAAGAAGGTGGTGAAGATAGGCTTGAACTTCTCGGTGAAGGACGAGGTGAACTGTCTGGAATGGAAAATAGTATCTTGAATGAACATCCCCCATTCTTACTTTGATGTAAGGGTGGGGGATGCTTTTTTGTTCAAAATCAATTTCTATTCGTTCAGTTTTTGTTTTTTCTTGCGAAAATGTGAGGGAGATTCGATGTTTATTCGTATTTTTGTAGGCGAATACATAAAACAACATCAAAAACATAAAAGTATGAAACTGAACGACATTCTTTCTGAAAACTTTCAGGCTGCAGAATGGGAAGCTAAAGGTTATCAGCTTCCTCATTATGATATTGCAGCAGTTGCCAAGAAGACTCACGATGAGCCTACTTGGGTTCACTTTGGCGCAGGCAACATCTTCCGTGCGTTCCCTGCCGCTATCCTCAACGATGCTCTCAACACCGGTAAGTACGACCGTGGCGTCATCGTGGCGGAAAGCTTCGACTACGAAATCATCGACAAGGCTTATCGCCCTTACCATAACCTCTCGCTCCTGGTGAGCCTCCAGTCTAACGGCACCATTGAGAAGAAGGTCATCGCTTCTATCACGGAGAGTCTGAAGGCTGACAAGCAGTTTGGTGAGGATTGGGCTCGCTTGGTTCAGATTTTCCAGGCACCGAGTCTGCAGATGATTACCTTTACCATTACTGAGAAGGGTTATTCCTTCAATGATGCCGATTTGGCTCGTGGTCTTGATGCAGTCTTCGCTATGGGTAAGCTTACCGCACTCCTCTACGAGAGATTCAAGGCAGGCAAGCTGCCGGTTACTCTGCAATCTACTGATAACTGCTCTCACAATGGTGACCACGTGAAGGCGGGCGTGAAGGCGTATGCCGAGCGCTGGGTGAAGGATGGCATCGTGGAGGCTGACTTCCTGGATTACATCAACGATGACAAGAAGGTGACTTATCCTTGGTCTATGATTGATAAGATTACCCCTCGTCCTCACGAGAAGGTGCAGGAGATGCTGGCTGAGGATGGTTTTGAGGATAATGATACCATCATCACTGAGAAGCATACCTTTACTGCTCCTTTCGTGAATGCAGAGGAAGTGCAGTATCTCGTTTGCGAGGATACATATACCAACGGTCGCCCACCATTGGAGTTGGGCGGTGCGCTCTATACTACCCGCAAGACTGTAGATGAGGTGGAGACCATGAAGGTGACTACCTGTCTGAATCCGCTGCATACGGCGATGTCTATCTATGGCTGTATGCTCGACTATACCCTGATTTCTGCCGAGATGGCGGATGAGGACCTGCGTGCCTTTATCCAGAAAATCGGTTACATTGAGGCGATGCCAGTGGTAACAGACCCAGGCGTATTAAATCCATACGAGTTTATCGGCACCGTAATCAATAAGCGTCTGCCTAACCCATTCATGCCGGATGCTCCTCAGCGTATCGCTACCGATACCAGTCAGAAGCTCTCTATCCGCTTCGGTGAGACCATCAAGAAGTATATCGACCGTGGTCTCGACAAGAGTAACCTGGTTTTGATTCCATTGGTGCTGGCAGGTTACGCCCGCTATCTCAAGGCATTGAATGATAACCTGAAGCCATTTGAGCCATCTTCCGACCCATTGCTGGCAGAACTCCAGACCATCGTGGCTCCTCTGGAGGTAGGCAAGGCGGATCAGGACTACTCTTGCCTGAAGAATCTCTATTCTCGCAAGGATGTCTTCGGACTCGATCTCTACGAGGCAGGCTTCGGCGAGCAGATAGAAGGCATGGTGAAGGAACTCTTCGCCGGCAAGGGTGCCGTAAGACAGACATTGCATAAATATGTTGCAGCAAGATAATTCATTTTTAAACTTATACATTATATAATATATATGGAAAGAACATGGCGCTGGTTTGGCAAGAAGGATAAGATTACACTTGCACAGTTGAAGCAAATAGGTGTTGAGGGCATCGTTACTGCATTGCACGATGTCCCTCTGGGCGAGGTTTGGACACGCGAGAAGATTCATGAACTCAAGGAATATATAGAGTCATACGGCATGAAATGGAGCGTGGTTGAGTCTTTGCCAGTGGTTGAAACCTTGAAGTATGGCGGTCCCGATCGTGACCATCAGATTGAGGTTTACAAACAGAGTCTCCGCAACCTGGGCGAGGAAGGCATCAAGTGCATCTGCTACAACTTCATGCCGGTACTGGACTGGGCACGTACCGATTTGGCACACGAGAATCCTAACGGAGCCAACAACCTCTATATGAACTGGGGCGAGTTTGCCTACTTCGACATCTATATCCTCCAGCGTGAAGGTGCCCGTGAGGACTGGGCTGAATTCTCTAAGGAGCACAAGTGGGGCAGAGACCTCGTGGCAGAAGCAGATGAGATCAAGAAGACGGCTACTCTGGAGATGGATCATGCCTTGGTAGAGAACATCATCATCAAGACCCAGGGCTTTGTTTCGGGTAACTTCAGCGAGGGTGACTCGGCTCCTGTACAGAAGTTCCGCGATCTGCTGAAGCTCTATGAGGGCATCGACAAGAAGAAGCTGCAGAAGAATATGAAGTACTGGCTGGAGGCAATCATGCCTGTATGCGATGAGTACGACATCAATATGTGCGTACATCCTGATGATCCTCCTTATCCTGTATTTGGATTGCCTAGAATCATCGGCCGTGCCGAGGATATCCAGTGGATGCTGGATGCCGTGCCTAACAAGCACAACGGTTTGACATTCTGTGCTGGTTCCTTCTCTGCCGGCGAGCACAACGACTGTGTGGCTATGGCGAAGCTGTTTGCCGACCGCACCCACTTCGTTCACCTTCGTTCCTGCTACATCTTCCCTAACGGTAACTTCACCGAGGCTTCTCACCTGGGAGGACGTGGCCATCTGATAGAGCTTTGCCGCATCTTCGAGAAGGCAGAGCAGGAAGGCAAGTGCAATTCGGGTCGCAGACTGCCGATGCGAGTAGATCATGGCATGACCTTCACCGATGAGCCAGGCGGCGTATTCGATGAGAGTAACCACGGCCACAATGCCGGTTACACCCTCCTGGGCCGCATGTTTGCCATGGGCCAGATTCAGGGCGTCATCGCCACCGTGGATGATGAGCTGGGCATAGAGTACAAGCAGCCGGGATTTTATGATTAGTTGATAGGCTTTAGCATATTACGAAAGTTCAGTTAAGTGATTTGAAATCCTGATTGGATGAAATATGAAAAAGGCTAGCGTGCGTTTGTGCATGCTAGCCTTTTTTAGTGCTTGGGGTGCTTTATTCCTTTGTTTTGAGCTCCACTTCCTCAACATACTTCACCAGTGAATCCTTGCCGTTGAGCAGGTAATAATCCACTCTAACCACGTGGTTGATATCGGCATTACCTTTTACCTTGATATGGCGGGTCTTGCTGAATATCATCGTATCTCGACGGGAAGGGTAGGAGACGAGCTGGATCATGTCCTTGGTGGAACCACTGCCTATGTAGTAGATGCCCACACTATCCTTGCCTGCCTTGACAGCAGCCATCTTCGCCTTCTTCTTGGCGTGGATGGCAGCCGTATCTTCCGGATAGAACTCGCTGGCAGCTACTGTGTCGCCGTCGTGCTGATCGGGTGCAAACTTGCAGCTTGTGCCCATCGTCGTGATAAAGGATGTGGCAGCCAGAGTTGCCACAAAGTATAATATCTTCTTCATTTTATCTCTTTTCTTTGTTATTTCTTTCTTTTTTAAAACTATTTTTTTACCGCCAGATGCGTTATCGGCTGCAAAAGTACAAAAAAAACTCGAAAAGCGCAATGATTGATGAGTTTTTACTGCTTTTTGATGAATTTTGCGCATTCCTATTCCTTTATTTGTATTACCTTTGCAGAAGATAAGCTGCACTCGGCAATTTGTAAGCAAGCTTACATTGCGCTCGTTTGCATTATCTTTGCAGATGAAAATACAAATAACCTTTAAATGATGGATATAAATGGGATATAAAAAGATGTTATTCGCAGGTCTGACCGCATGGATGAGCCTATCATCATTTGCCTTCGACCTCAATACTGAAAGCCAGGTGGTTATAAAAGGAGATACCATGCAGATGGCACCTGTGGCTAAGACAGCACTGAAAATGTTGCAGGGCGACATCAAGAAGGTGCTGGGAAGTGAGATGAAACTGCAGATGTCTTCTCTCAGCAAGACTTCTGATAAAAACATCATCATTCTTTCCAAGGATGCTGCAGCCTTCGCCTACAAGAAGGAGGCGTTTCAGATAAAAGCAGAGAATGGCAACCTATATATAAAAGGTAGCGACGACCACGGACTCGCCTACGGCATCCTGGAAGTTTCCAGATTGCTGGGCGTGTCGCCTTGGGAATGGTGGGCGGATGCCAAACCGAAGCATCTAGACGGCTTCTGCCTGAAGGATGGCTATCGCAACGAGCAGGCGCCATCGGTGGAGTTCCGCGGCATCTTCATCAACGATGAGGATTGGGGACTGATGCCCTGGTCGGGCAAGACCTACGAGCCATCGGATATCAAGGGACATATCGGCCCGAAGACCAATGCCCGCATCTTCGAGCTGCTGCTCCGTCTTCGTGCCAACACCTATTGGCCAGCGATGCACGAATGCACCAAGCCTTTCTTCCTGACTCAGGGCAACAGAGAGGTGGCTCAGCAGTATGGCATCTACATCGGCGGCTCCCATTGCGAGCCGATGGCTTCGAGCACGGCTGGCGAATGGCCGGCAAGAGGCAAGGGACAGTATGACTTTGTGCATAACAGGGAAAACGTGCTCCAGTTCTGGGAAGACAGAGTGAAGGAGGTGGCCAAGCAGCCTATCCTCTACACCATCGGTATGCGAGGCGTACACGACGGAGCGATGCAGGGAGCCAAGACCGTGAAGGAGCAAAAAACAGTATTAGATAGCGTCTTGAAGGCGCAGAGAGAGTTATTGGGAAAATATGTGGAGAAGGATGTGACGCAGGTGCCTCAGCTGTTCGTGCCTTACAAGGAGGTGCTCGACGTGTATCATTCAGGCTTGCAGGTGCCGGAAGACGTGTGCCTGGTATGGTGTGACGACAATTACGGCATGGTGCGCCACTTTCCTACAGCCGCAGAGGGTGCCCGCAAGGGTGGTAACGGCATCTACTACCACGTGAGCTACTGGGGCCGTCCTCACGACTATCTCTGGCTCGGTACCTTCTCGCCATCGCTCCTGTATCAGCAGATGTCGATGGCTTGGCACAAGGGCATCCAGAAGTTCTGGATTCTGAATGTGGGCGATATCAAGCCTGCTGAATATCAGATTGAACTCTTCCTGGATATGGCTTGGAATATGAACAATATCTATCCAGGCGACCGTGCCGATGAGGAGTTGCAGCCAAACAATCAGTGGCTGGCTGAGCACGAGAAGAACTTCTGGATCCGCGAGTTCGGCAAGGAGCTGGCTGAAAAGATGCTGCCGGTGATGCAGGAGAGCTATCGTCTGGCATACATCCGCAAGCCGGAGTTCCTGGGCAACACGAGATGCGAGGAAAGAGACAAGAAATACAGCATTATCAGCGACCTGCCTTGGAGCGAGCAGTATATCAACGCCCGCCTGGCAGATTACAAGGAGCTGGCAGATGAATCTGAGAGAATTGAAAAGATGCTCAACAAGGCGATAGCCAAAGGCAATCTGCCTAAGGAGCGAAAGGATGAGTTTTATCAACTATTCAAATATCCCGTGCAGGCAGCTGCCCAGATGAACAATAAGTTGCTCTATGGGCAGCTGGCCCGCCACGGAAAGGAAACATCCAAGGACGGGGGCGCAGGATATTGGGCCAAGAGCGATGCGGCATACGACAGCATCGTGAGCCTGACCAAGATTTACAACCAGGGGTATTACAACCACGGCAAGTGGAACAGAATGATGGATTTCCAGCCAAGAAAGCAGTCGGTATTCAACCGGGTACCTCATACCGAGGCTACTGCAGCAATGGTGAAGGATCCTCAGTATATAGCAAGATGGAACGCCACAGATGCCACCGTGGGCCATCCTGCCGCATGGTATGGATTGGGCTACGAAGGCAAGGCGGCTGGCATAGTCAGAAATCAGGAAATAGGTTTTGGTTTCGAAGGTAAGAAGGTGAAGGGTGATTCGGTTACCATCGAAGTTCGTTGGGTTCCTACTCATCCTGTGGATAACAAGTTACGGTTCGCCCTTTCGCTGGATGGTGGAAATCCTGTCGTCAAGGAGTATCAGACTAAGGGAAGAAGCGAGCAGTGGAAGGTGAACACCCTGCAATGCCAGGCTCGTGTGCGCATCCAGCTGCCTATCGCCAAACTGAAGAAACATCTCCTCAGCATCAAGGCTCTGGATGATGGTATGGTCTTAGACCAAGTATATCTGTATTGAAATTAGGTTAGATTTTAGGTTATAAATACAAAAAACTCCCATGGCTCGCTGCTGAAGCTTGTCATGGGAGTTCTTTTATCATCACTGATAATGAATCACGATTCATTATTCACGATTCATTATTCTTACATTTCAACCACCACTTCGTGCTTGCCTTCCAGGCAAGGAACGATGGTGCCTGCGATGGCTTTGCCATCCACTGTAATCTGCTTTACGCCTTTCTCCCTTCCTTCAGGGTTCTTTACCACGATGTGGTATTCGCCACCACGGAACTTGCGGGTTACCTCGTATTCATGGGCGGTGCTTGGCAGACATGGGTCGATGTTCAATCCCTCGTAATCCGGTTTGATGCCGAGGATGAACTCCGACACGGTGTACCACATCCAGGCGGCTGTACCGGTTAACCAGGAGTTCTTGCCCTCGCCAGGCTTGGCGGCATCCTTGCCGGCTACCATCTGGCAGTTGACGTATGGTTCCACCTTGTGCAGGGTCTGGTATTTCTCCTCTACATAGCTTGGCAGAATCTTGGTATAATGGTTCCAGGCATCATTGCCACGTCCGGCAACGGTTTCGCCGATGATGACCCAAGGATTGTTGTGGCAGAAGATGCCGGCATTCTCCTTGTAACCTTCAGGATAGGATGAAATCTCGCCCATCTCTACATGATAGGTGGTGTAGGCTGGGTTGTTCAGCACCATTCCGTGCTCGCACTCCAGGCGCTCCTTGGCGCTATCCAGAGCCTTGGCACAGAGGCCTTCTTCCAGTCCGATGCCAGCCATGGTACACCAGCCCTGACTCTCGATGAAGATCTTGCCTTCCTCGTTCTCGTTGCTGCCTATTTTGTTGCCGAAGAAATCGTAGGCACGGAGGAACCATTCGCCGTCCCAGCCATGCTGCTTCACGGCTTCGCTCATCGTATCTACCGCCTGCTGCATGCGATCGGCTTCTACCAGGTAATCTTCCTCGGCAAGTCCGGCTATCTCTCCTTCGCGGCAGTTGGATGCCTCCTTGGCAAGCTGCTTGCAGAGGGCGATGTAATCCTTGCCGGTAACAACAAACAGTCCGGCAATCATCAGGCTCTCTGCCTTGCTGCCTTCGCCCTTGTTCTCAGTGGTCTGGAAACTCTCGTTAGGGTCCCAGGAGAAGCAGTTCAGGTTCAGACAGTCGTTCCAGTCGGCTCTGCCGATGAGTGGAAGCTTATGCGGACCCAGGTTGTTGATAACATGGTTCATCGAAATCTTCAGATGTTCGAAGAGACTTACCTCGCTGCCTGGCTGGTTATCGAATGGTACCTGCTCGGAGAGGATGGAGAAATCACCCGTCTCCTTGATGTAGGCTACGGTTCCGAAAATGAGCCAGCAAGGGTCGTCGTTGAAACCGCCACCGATATCGTTGTTGCCACGCTTGGTGAGTGGCTGATACTGGTGATAGCAGCCGCCGTCAGGGAACTGGGTGCTGGCGATGTCGATGATGCGCTGGCGGGCACGGGTAGGTATCTGATGAACGAAACCTACGAGGTCCTGGTTGGAATCACGGAAGCCCATGCCTCTGCCGATGCCGCTCTCGAAGAAGCTTGCAGAACGCGACATGCAGAAGGTTATCATGCACTGATACTGGTTCCAGATGTTCACCATGCGGTCGAGCTTATCGTTTCCGCTCTTCACGGTGAAGATGTTCAGCAGGTTATCCCAGTACTGGTTGAGTTCAGCAAAGGCTGCATCCACCTTTTCGGTGGTATCGAATTTCTTGATGAGCTGATGTGCCTTCTCCTTGTTGATCACCTTCTTGGCAGAGAACTTCTTGTCCTGTTCGTTTTCTACGTATCCCAGAAGGAAGATGAGGTCGCGGCTTTCGCCCGGTTGCAGGGTTACCTCTATATAATGTGATGCGATAGGGCTCCAGCCATGAGCAAAACTGTTGCGCGGCTTGCCTTCCATCACGGCTTCCGGTTCAGCAAACTCGTTGTAGAGTCCGATGAAGCTTTCACGGTCGGTATCGTAGCCCTGAATCTCGGTATTCACGGTGTAGAAAGCATAATGGTTGCGGCGCTCACGGTATTCCGTTTTGTGATAGAGGGTAGAGCCTTCTACCTCCACTTCGCCTGTAGAGAAATTGCGCTGGAAGTTCTCCATATCGGTAGCGGCATTCCAGAGGCACCATTCTGCAAAGGAGAACACCTTGAGGGGCTTTGCTTCCTGCGACAGGTTCTTGAGCGTCATCTTCTGAACCTCTGCCCAGGTATGGAGTGGAACGAAGAAGAGAACGCTTGCCTCCACCCCGTTCTTGCTGCCCGTGATGCGGGTATAGTTCATGCCGTGGCGGCACTCATAGCTGTCGAGTGGCGTCTTGCATGGTTTCCAGCCTGGATTCCAGACGGTATCGCCATCCTTGATGTAGAAGTAGCGACCACCATTATCCATAGGTACCCCGTTGTAGCGATAGCGGGTGAGACGACGGAACTTGGCATCCTTATAGAAAGAATAACCACCTGCTGTGTTGGAGATAAGCGAGAAGAAATCCTCGTTACCCAAATAGTTGATCCAAGGCCATGGGGTCTTTGGGTCAGTAATCACGTACTCGCGATTGGCGTCATCAAAATGACCATACTTTTTCTCTACCATTGTTTTTTTAATGTTTATTTTTAGAATTTTTGCATGAATTTGGTGCAAAGATAATAAAAAGTTTCAGTTTATAGGTTAGAAAACAGATATTTTTTGTATTTTTGCATTGAAAAGTTAGATGTTTAACAATTTGCGATTAACATAACATACGATTGGCTTATGAAAAGAAACATTATAACACTCCTCATGACCGTGTTTGCCATGCTGCAAGCAACGGCTCAAACCTACGACAACTTGTGGAAGCAAGCTGATATCATCGCTCAGAAGGATCAGCCCAAGAGCGAGATAGGGGTGATGAAGAAAATCATCTCCAAGGCTACGGCGGCGAAAGACTACGGCCAGCTGCTGGCGGCTGAGATAAGGCAAGCTATACTCTGGAGAGAGATTTCGCCCGACTCGCTGACACCGAACGTGAAGCGGATGGAAACGGAAGCACTGAAAGCGAAAGACCCCGTGCTGAAGGCTGTGAGATATGCCGTGCTCGGCAAGGTGTATAGGGAGGTGAATGGGAAGAAGAGCGAGGAGTTCTTCAAGAAAGCCCTGGAGCAGCCTGAACTTCTTGCCAGAAATGCTTCTACCGGGTATGTGCCGCTGACGCTGAAGGGTGTGGATGGCAGTTCGTTCAAGAACGATCTGCTGCATCTCATCGGTTTCGAGGCAGACAGCAAGGAGGCGTATCTGCTGATGTACACCTATTATAATAAGGTGGAAAATCGGGGTGCAGCCTGTCTCTGTGCCTACAAGCTTATCGAGAAATACCGCCAGGATGACGTAAGAGAGGTCAGAAAGTCGAAGTATCTGAATACCATCGACTCGCTCATCCACGTCTATCAGGATATTCCGGAGGCAGGCGAACTTGCCGTGGAGCACTTCCGCTTCATGGAAGGTGCCACCGATGCCAAACCGCTGGATAAGCTCAACTATATCAACTATGCACTGAATAGATGGGGCGGATGGTCGAGAATGAATGTGCTGAGGAATGCGCAGAAGCGACTCACCGAACCGATGTTCCAGGTGCAGGATATGCCATTGGTACTTCGCCCTTCGGAAAAAAAGTGGGTGCATCTGAATGTGCGCAATCTCCAGAATCTGAACATTCGGCTTTCCCGTCTCAATATCACAGCGGATAATGAATATGATGCCCAGAATGAGGCAACCTATAAGATGCTCCTGAAGAAGACCACGAAGCTGCATCAGAAGGATTTCAGCCGCAACTACTATGGTCGCCCGGATTACGAAGAGGTAAAGGATTCCATCGAAATCGGTGGCAATCTGCCATTAGGCGCCTATCTGATGGAGGTGACTTCGGATAATACAGGCATTGCTCCGCAGCGAGAACTCTTCTATGTCAGCAATCTGGCGGTGATGATCCAGCAGTTGCCTGATGACAGGCATCGCTATGTGGTGGTGAATGCTACCGACGGTCAACCTGTTCCAGGTGCGAAGATAGTGCTCTATGACAGAAACTATGACGACAAGACGGGCAAGTTCAAGAGACTCATTCATGCCCGAATGACGACAGATGCCCAGGGCGAGGCTTACTTCAAGAATGTGGATGGAAAGGTATTGATCTACACTTCTACTGATAAGTTTGCGCCTGCCAAGGATATCTACCTCTCACGTGCCCGCTATTACGAGAAGAAGGATGATGAAACGAAATATCAGTTGTTTACCGACCGTGCCATCTATCGCCCGGGCCAGAAGGTGCATGCCACAGCCGTTTCCTATATCGTGAAGAAAGGCCTGGATGCCAGTGTGCCGGGAAAGAGCATGGAACTGAAGTTTATCCTGAGGGATGCCAACTGGAAGCAGGTGGCTGAGCAGAAGGCTACAACCGACGAATATGGTACGGCATCTGTGGATTTCGAATTGCCTCAGGAGGGACAGACGGGCATGTATCATGTATCCGTGAATAACCGAGCTAACAGTTCCTTCCGTGTGGAGGAATACAAGCGTCCAACCTTCGAGATTACCTTCCCGAAGGTGAACGAGAAATATAACTGGGGCGACACCGTAGTGGTGAAGGCTTCGGCAAAGACCTACGCCGGTGTACCAGTGCAGGGCGCCAAAGTGGAGTATCAGGTGACCCGCAGAAACCAGCTCTGGTGGTGGGGCGCAGGTTCTGCCGGACAGTTGGTGAAGACTGACAGTTGCGTGACTCGTGAGGACGGAACCTTCGACGTAGAAATTCCGCTGGAGGCTTCCTTGTCAGGAAAAGACGAGGCTGATATGAGCGATTTCATGCGCATCGCCCGTTTCTTCAACTTCGAGGTCTCAGCCATCGTTACCGACATCAGCGGTGAGAGCCACGAGGGTGTGATGAGTCTGCCTCTGGGCACCAAGCCAACCATCCTCACGGTGAATCTTCCTAAGCGTATCGAAACAGACAGTCTGAAGACGGTGACCTTCGCTTACCGCAATGCCAGTGGTATGGAGATATCCAGCAACCTGAAGTACCGCATCGACAAGGGCGAATGGAAGGATGCCGAGGCGAATGCGCCGATTTCTATGGCTGTATTGCCATCAGGTGTGCATGAGATGGAGGCAATCTGCGGACAAGACACCCTGCAGCAGAAGTTCACCCTCTTCAGCATCAAGGATACCCATCCGATGGAGCCAACCACTGAATGGTATTATCAGACGGCGAAGACCTTCCCGCGTGATGGAAAACCGGTATATGTGCAGGTGGGTTCTTCTGAAAACGGAGCGCACATCGTTTATTCCATCATCGCTGGCAACAAACTGCTGGAGAAGGGTGCCTGGGAGTTGGGCGACAGCATCGTTACCCTGCCATTCACCTACAAGCCGGAATATGCTTCGGGTGTGGTGATTAATTATAGTTTCGTGAAGAACGGCGAATGCTATACCAGAAAAATCAGCATCGCCCGTCCTTTGCCGGAGAAGAAGTTGAACATCACCTGGAAGACTTTCCGCGACCGTCTCACTCCGGGACAGAAGGAGAAGTGGACCTTGCAGATTACGACTCCCGACGGCAAGCCAGCCAAGGCACAGCTGATGAGTGTGCTTTATGATAAGTCGCTCGACCAGTTGGCTGACCACACCTGGAAAATGTCGCTGGGATTCAGCCAGTGGTTGCCAGACTGCTATTGGAAGAGCAATCTGAAGTATTATGAGATGGGATTGGCTGGTACTTATCCTACCAAGTATTATGATGAAAAGGAGTTGGATGTGGATCAGTTTGATGGCAAATACTTTAGCTATTATGGTTATATGCAAGCTGTGGAACTGAGCAAGTTGGAACGTTCTTCTGGCGGAACCGTTGAGTCTGTTCGTATACAGAAAGACGAGCTGGTACGAGAAGAAGCGAAAGTCATGAGAATTCGTGGTTCTAAGATGGCTCGTGTCGGTGCTTCTGCTCCATCTGTCAACAAGGTTTTTGATGTAGTAGAGGAGATGCCGCAGTTTGCTGGCGGTTCTGGCTCAGACGCAGGACAGTTCCTCGACAAGGTTCAGATTCGTGAAAACCTGAACGAGACAGCCTTCTTCTATCCTGCCTTGGAGAGCGACAACCAGGGCAATGTGGCTATCAATTTCACCCTGCCTGAGAGCGTGACTACCTGGAAGTTTATGGGCTTGGCGCACGACAAGGAGATGAGAAACGGATGCCTGGTAGATGAGGCTGTGGCTCAGAAAACCGTGATGGTGCAGCCTAACATGCCTCGCTTCCTGCGTGAAGGCGACAAGAGCTGCATCGTGGTGAAACTCTTCAACACCTCAGATAAGAAGGTGAGCGGCAATGCCCGCATGCAGATTCTGGATGCCGAAACCCAGAAGGTGGTTTGGCAGAAGACCCAGGGCTATCGTATCGATGCCGAGGGTTCTGCTACCGTCTCCTTTGATGTCCAGGGACTGAAAGAAGGCGTATATATTAATAAGGTGGTGGCTGCCGGTAATGGCTACAGCGATGGTGAACAGCACTATCTGCCGGTTTTGAGCAACCGTGAACTCGTGGTGAACACCCTGCCTATCACCCTGCACCAACAGGGTGAGCAGAGTTTCGACCTGAGCAAACTCTTCCTGAACAAGGAGGGCAAGCAGGCGAAGGGCGCAGAGGATGCAAAGGTGACCGTGGAATATACCAACAATCCAAGTTGGCTGATGGTCAAGGCGCTGCCTGCCATCAGCAATCCTACCGAGGAGGATGCACTCTCCTTGATGGCTGCCATCTATGCCAACACCCTCAGCCGCCATATCCAGAAGACCTTGAACGTGAATGCCAAGGACATCGACGATGCTTCGGGCTTGGCATCGGCTTCTGATACCTTGCAAAAGAAGGTGAACAAGTATGTCGCTCTCCTGAAGAAACTCCAAAACAAGGATGGTTCCTTCTCTTGGTGGAAGGGCATGAGCGGTAGCAGATATATGACCACGGCTGTGGCAGAGATGATGGTTCGTCTCAATGCCATCGTGGGCAGACAATCCTTTACCGCAAGTATGCTTTCGGGAGCAATCGACTATCTGCGTCAGCAAACGGCTCGTGAGGTGAAGGCGATGAAGGAGGATGAGGCAAAGGCTGCGCAGAAAGCCGCTCGGAATGGCAAGGCTTACCAGGCTACGCCAAGCGAGATGGCTTTGCATTATCTCTATATTGTCGCAATGGATGGGACTTGTGTGAAACTCAAAGCTCCTGCTTTGAATGACATGGATTATCTCCTCGGAAAACTGAAGAAGATGACGGGTTCGTTGACCATCTATGGCAAGGCGAAGGCTGCTGTGATACTCGCCCTAAACTACGATTACAAGACGGCTGCCGACTACTTGAAGAGCATGGAGGAATATTCCGTCTATCGTGAGGATATGGGCAGATATTATGATACTCGCAAGGCGTACTATAGTTGGAGAAACTATAAGATTCCAACGGAGGTGGCTGCCATCGAGGCTCTGCAGGCTTTGGATGCTCAGTCTATAGCTGCTATTTCATCAGCATCGTCTGCTATTAGCAAACAGCAGACCATCGAGGAGATGCAGCGCTGGCTCCTGATGTCGAAGCGTACCCAGGTTTGGGATACGCCAGTGAACACCGTGGATGCCGTCTATGCCTTTATGAAGGGTAATGAGAGCAACTGGAACAGAAAGGCTGAGAATGCCGTGCTGAAACTGGATGGCAAGCTGTTGCCAATGCCGCAGGATTCTACTACGCTGGGTTATGTCAGGACTGAAAAGGCGGGTAAGGCATCTACCCTGAGCATCAGCAAGAAGAGCGATTATACCAGTTGGGGTGCCGTGTATGCAGAGTTCAAGCAGCCGCTTAGCGAAATAGCTTCTCTGGAATCGGGCATCAAGGTTAGCCGTAAGGTTGAAAACCAGAAGAAGGCGAAGGTGGGTGATAAGATCAAGGTCATCATCACCATTACTGCCGACCGTGACTACGATTTCGTGAAGATTGTGGACAAGCGGGCAGCCTGTCTGGAGCCTGTCAATCAGCTGAGCGGTTACCAGTGGGGTATGGAATGTTATGTTTCTCCTAAGGATAATACAACAAATTTCTATTTTGATCGTTTATCTAAAGGTAAGCATTTCGTAGAAATGGAATATTATGTTGACCGTAAGGGCGACTACCAGTCGGGCTCCTGCACGGCAGAGTGTACCTACAGTCCGGAGTTTGGTGGTCGTACGGAGGCATATAAGATGACAGTTAATAATTAATATAAGGATTGATAATTACGAATAGAATAGTATGAAACGGATGAATATATTGATGCTTTCATCGCTGTTGGCGGTGTCTGCGTCGGCACAGAAAATAAGTACTCAGAGCGAGATTGTGGATTGTGGACAGGTAGTATTCCGCAAGCCGGTGACCGCTGAGTTCCTGATGAAGAATGAGGGCAGCAAACCGCTGATCATCCATCAGGTGTATAAGAGTTGCGGATGTACAGAGGTTGTGTATCCGAAGAACAGTGTGGCTCCTGGCGACAGCTTCTTGGTCAAGGCGGTGTATGATGCGAAGCAGATGGGCACCTTCCACAAGCAGATATGCCTCTATAGCAATGCATCGGAGGAACCTTTTATCCTCTCCATGCGTGGTAGGGTAGTGAGCAATGTGGTAGATTTCGCAGGTCCATATAATGAACTGCTTGGCGAACTCAAGTCGGATGCCCAGGAGGTGGAGTTTGATGACGTAAACCGTGGCGACCGTCCGGTACAGCGCATCCATATCTTCAATCCTACAGAGGAGATGATGGAACCTGTGGTAATGCATCTTCCTAACTATCTCCAGGCGACGGTTTCGCCATCCAGGGTGGCTCCTCACCGTTCCGCAGAGATTACCTTCGTGCTGGATTCGAAGAAGCTGCGTGATTTCGGCTTGAATCAGACTTCTGTTTATCTGGGGGAGCGTCCTGGCGACAAGATAGCTCCAGAGAAGGAAATCGTGGTTTCTGCCGTTCTCCTGCCAAGTTTCGACAAGTTGACTGCCGAGCAGAAGGAACAGGCTCCGAAGCTGGAACTCTCTACTACCGATCTGAATCTGGGTAACTTCAACGGCAAGAAGAAGCGGAAGGGAGAAATCCTGATTAGCAACCAGGGTAAGTCAGTTTTGGATATCCGAAGCATGCAGATGTTTACCATGGGCTTGCAGGTACAGTTGAAGAAGAGCAAAATTCAGCCGGGAGAGACCGTGAAGATGAAGGTGACAGCCGTGGCTGCCGATCTGAAGAAGTCGCGTGCCAAGCATCCTCGTATTCTCATGATTACCAATGATCCGGAGAATGCCAAAGTAGTAATTAGAATAAATGTAAAGTAATGCAGATAGAAATAGATCATGGTAGTGGTTTCTGCTTCGGCGTAACCACTGCCATCAAGAAAGCTGAAGAAGAGTTGGAAAAGGGCAGTACACTCTACTGCCTGGGTGATATTGTGCATAATGGTATGGAGGTGGAGCGCCTGCATGAGGCAGGGCTGATCACCATCGACCATGAGGAGATGAAGGAGCTTCACGGTGTGAAGGTGCTGCTTCGTGCCCATGGTGAACCGCCTGAGACTTATGCGCTGGCAGAGCAGAACAATATCGAGATTATTGATGCTACCTGTCCGGTAGTACTCCAGTTGCAGCGCCGCATCAAGAAGCAGTATGTGAGCAATCCTGAGGCGCAGATTGTCATCTTCGGCAAGAAAGGTCATGCCGAGGTGCTGGGACTGGTAGGACAGACCGAGAGTCATGCTCTCGTGGTAGAGAAGTTTGAGGATGTAGAGCATCTGAAGGAAATAGGTAAGTTGGATTTCAACCGTGATATCTATCTCTATTCCCAGACCACCAAGAGTCTGGATGAGTTCCATCGCATCATCGAGTATTGTCAGGAGCATATCGTAGAGGGCGCAACCTTCAAGAGCTTTGATACCATCTGCCGCCAGGTGGCTAACAGAATGCCAAATATCGCCTCCTTCGCCAGCAAGCATGATGTCATCCTCTTTGTCAGTGGCAGAAAGAGCAGCAATGGAAAGGTGCTCTTCAAGGAGTGCAAGAGCGTGAATGCCAACAGCTATCAGATAGAGAGTGCCGAAGAAATCAATATGGATTGGCTGAAGGGGGTGAATACCGTAGGCATCTGTGGTGCTACCAGTACTCCTAAATGGCTGATGGAAGAATGCAAGGAGAAAATCATCAAGGATACCTTATCATAAAGAGAAACAGGTAATCTGATGATTCATCTTATTAAATAAAAACAGGTGATAAATCTTCTCACGAGGACTTATCACCTTCAAAAAACAGTAATTAACTCAAAATTTATAATCTATATCATTACTACCTTGTCATTATGTCTGCAAAGATAAATAAAACGACGTTTTTTTGCAAAGTCAATTCTTTAAAATGGCAGTTTTTTTTATATTAAACTGAAATTTTAATATATTTTTGCAATCTTCAGCAGGCTTTCTACGACAAAGTAGCTTTTTGTTACTTTTCTGCGGCTTTTTGATACTGTTTCATCAACCATTCCTTCTGTTCCGGAATTGTCATCTCACTGTTGTCGAGTGTGATGGCATCATCAGCCTTGCGCAAAGGAGAAGTTTCACGATGGGTGTCAATATAGTCACGCTCCTCTACGTTTTTCAGAATAGCCTCGAAGTCGGCAGGCATTCCTTTCTCCTTGAGCTCATCGAAACGGCGCTGTGCTCTTACCTGAGAGCTTGCCGTAACGAAGATCTTCAGTTCTGCGTTAGGGAAAACGGTGGTACCGATGTCACGGCCATCCATTACGATGCCCTTGTCTTCGCCCATCTTCTGCTGCTGGGCTACCAATGCCTCTCTTACGAATGGGATGGCTGCCACAGGACTTACGTGATTGGAAACCTCCAGCGAGCGGATCTCCTTTTCTACCAACTCTCCGTTGAGATAGCAGTCTGGGCGACCGGTTTCGGCGTTGAACTTGAAAGAGATGTGGATGTTTGGCATCTCAGCCTCTAACTCTGCTACCTTTACCTTGCCATCCTCATCGAAGAGCTGGTGGCGCAGGGCATAGAGCGTAACTGAGCGATACATGGCACCTGTATCTACATACACATATCCGATTTCCTTGGCAAGATCCTTTGCCATGGTACTCTTTCCACAAGAAGAGTAACCGTCAATTGCTATTGTAATCTTCTTCATGTCTTTAAATCTGAAAAGTTTATCTGTTCTATAAATCTGTATTCTATAATCAGTATTCTATAATCTGTAGTCGATATTCAGCAGCAGACTATTGCTGCTGACATGGTATTTGCCGTAGGCGATGTTGAGATGGAAGCGCTCCAGATTGATACCGCCACCCAACGACCATCCGGCTCCATGACTGCTGGTTTCATCTTCTCCGTTTACGATTTTCATTTCATCGTGGCGTCGGAAGTTGTAGCCGGCTCCCACCCAGAGGCTTTCGCCCAAAAGCAGATCGGCACCTAATACCGCATGGTTTCTGAGTCCCTTATCCCAATGGTTCAGGTTCACCAAGGTGGCTGAAACGCGGAAGGGAGTATTGATGAAGTGCTTGCTGACACCCACCTGTAGGTCGATCGGCATCTTCTCGTATTCTTCATCATAAGCCTTGAGCTGTCCACCCAGGTTTCTGGCTACAGCTGAAACCGACCACTCTTCTTCCGAATCGTAGTAGTTGAGTCCCAGATCCACCCCCATGGCGATGGAGTTGTAGTCACCGATATACGAGGTGATGAATTTGGCGGTGATACCACCCACGAGGCGTTCGCTGAGCAGATAGGAGAAAGTACCCGCCAGACAGATATCCTTAGCCGAGAATTCCCCCATCTGGATGTTGTTCTCATCGGTCTGCTTCATCTTGCCATAATCCACATACTGCGCCGATACCGCCCACGAAGCCTTCTCTCCGGCGATGCGGTTGAATGAAGCTGATGCCATATTCACCCCCTTCATATAGTTCATGTAGTTGAAGTTGAGGGTACGGTCGTTCACCGACGCCAGCAGGGCTGGGTTATGGAAAGCAAGTGCCGCATCATCTTCTATCAAGGTGATGTTATCGCCTCCCAAGGCGGCTGCATGGGCACTGACGGGGAGTCGGAGGAAGTTATACCCCGTCTGACTCTCTTGAGCCCCCATTTTTGTCGCGAAAAGCGTCAATATAATGGAAAAAACAACTTTTTTCATTTAAAATATCTAATTCTTTGGCAAAGATACGGCTTTTTTGAGAAATAAGACGTAAATTTGCAATGTTTTCGTAGAAAATAACGAAAGAGAATGTAAAATATTGCAGTTTGGACCCCAAAAACGGGTGAACAAGTCTGCAAATAGTAGATAATAGATATTGTGGAAATAAAGAAATCAGATCGTGCACAGTTGGAGGACAAGCGGGTAACCTTTTTCCTGCTGGGACTCCTTATTGCCTTTACGCTTCTTTTTGTAGGATTGCAGTATTCCAGAAATCCGCAGGGAGATGATGACTGGGCTGAGAACTTTGAAGATCTTTCGCAAGATATGGAAATGTCAACTCCGCCCGACCAGAAAGATATGGTGAGTGCGGAGGCTATGGCGAAGGCACCTGCCTCGCAGGCTATCACTCAGGAGGTGAAACCTACCGAGCAGCAAATGGTCAAGAAGACACCGGAAAAGATCAGCACTACTACCAGCGAGCTGGTAATCGGTGATGGTTCGGGTGTAGTAGAAGGGGCTGACGTGAAGGAGGCGGCTCCTGAGACGGTGGTGGATCCGGCAGATACACAGGCTGAGGCTCCTATCAAGTTTACCGTGGTGCAGAAGATTCCGGAGTTTCCGGGAGGTTGGTCGGCATTTATGCAATGGCTCACCAAGAACCTGAAGTATCCGCAGGTGGCGCAGAACAACAAGGTACAGGGCACGGTGGTGGTAACCTTCATCGTGAACAAGGATGGAAGCATCGCCAATACCAAGGTAAGTACCTCGGTGGATGCTGCCCTTGATGCTGAAGCGCTCCGCGTGATGAAGATGATGCCCAAATGGAAACCGGGTATGGACAAGAACAAGGTGTGCCGTACCATGATTGCTATTCCGGTGGTATTCAAGTTATAAAAGATAAAATAACTAAATACTCAATTTTAAGACAGATTATAAATCAGATATTATAAATTAGAAATATGATAGATATGAAGACATCAGAAGAATTATTGGTAATGGTGAATGATTTCCTGGCAAATCTCCCATACAATCGTAAACCATTGTCGCTTTACGAACCGGTGAAGTACGTACTCTCTTTAGGTGGAAAGCGTATTCGCCCTGTTTTAATGCTCTTGGGATACAATCTCTTCAAGAATGATCCTGAGAAGATTCTGATGAATGCGATAGCTCTTGAGACCTATCACAACTATACTCTCTTGCACGACGACCTGATGGATAATGCTGACCTCCGTCGTGGTCATGAGACTGTACACAAGAAGTGGGATGCCAATACTGCTATCCTCTCTGGTGACAGTATGTTGGTGTTGGCTTACGAGAGAATGGCACAGTGCGACGATCAGCATCTTGCCAAGGTGATGAAGCTCTTTACTACTACAGCCCTTGAGATTGGAGAGGGACAGCAGTATGATATGGAGTTTGAGAACCGCAATGATGTGAAGGAAGAGGAGTATATCGAGATGATTCGCCTCAAGACCAGTGTGCTTCTGGCTTGTGCCCTGAAGATTGGTGCCATCCTGGCTGATGCTTCTGCTGAGGATGCTGACAATCTCTATAAGTTTGGCGAGCAGATCGGCTTGGCTTTCCAGCTGCAGGATGATTTCCTCGATGTATATGGTGATTCCAAGGTGTTCGGTAAGGCTATTGGTGGTGATATCACTTCCAACAAGAAGACTTTCATGTTCATCAATGCCTTCAACCATGCCAACGATGCCCAGCGTGCTGAACTCCAGAAATGGGTGGATGCCAAGGAATTCGACCGCAATGAGAAGGTGGCTGCTGTTACCCGTCTCTATAACGAGATCGGTATCGACAAGATGGCACAGGATAAGATTGCCTATTACTTCGAGCAGAGCAAGAAGTATCTTGATGCTGTGAATGTGCCTGCTGAGCGCAAGGAAGAATTGGCGAAGTATGCACAGAAAATGATGAAGCGCCAGTACTAATCATCAAGTTTAAAGTTCAAAGTTCAATGTTCAAAGTAATAGATACGCATACTCATCTCGATGCAGAAGAGTTTGATGAGGATAGGGCGGAGGCTTTCGCCCGAGCTAGAGAAGCGGGGGTAGGCAAGGTTTTCTTGCCTGCCATCGACGTGAAGACCACGCATGCTGTCCTGGCATTGAGTCGGGAATATCCGGGTTATGCCTATCCGATGATCGGTTTGCATCCTGAAGAAGTGAAGGCAGACTGGAAGGATCAGCTGGCTGAACTCAGGAAGATATTAGAGGAACATCGTATAATAGGCAATGCCAATCCTATAGGCGATTCTCCTCAGATTTCCGATTTTATCGCCATTGGCGAAATCGGACTCGATTATTATTGGAGCCGTGAGTTTGAGCAGGAGCAATTGGAGGCATTCGAGGAACAGGTGAAATGGTCGGTAGAAACCCGACTCCCCCTGATGATTCATTGCCGCAAGGCACAGAACGAGATGGTGCACTTGCTCCGTCAGTATCAGAAAGACCTGCCTGGCGGCGTCTTCCACTGCTTCACCGGCAATCAGAAGGAGGCAGAAGAGCTTCTCTCTTTCGATAACTTCGTGCTGGGTATCGGCGGTGTTTCTACTTTCAAGAGCAGTCATCTCAGAGAAGACCTTCCGGCTGCGGTTCCGATGAATCGCATCATCCTGGAGACCGACAGTCCTTATATGGCTCCCGTGCCTTATCGTGGCAAGCGCAATGAAAGCGCCTTCGTGATAGAAGTGCTCAAGACTCTGGCGAAGGCATACGGAGTAAGTGAGGAGGAATTCGCTGAACAGACGAATAAGAATGTAGAAAGCGTCTTTCAGCTGAATTAAATCAGGAAAGCGTCTTTCCCCTATGAAATAATAAAAATTATAAGCTTAATATTAAAACCAAACTATTCATTATGACTAGAAAAGTGATTTTGGCTGCTATGTTGATGGCAGCATTTGCACAGGGCACTCAGGCACAAGACCTGAGCGGCCAGCGTTCTGAAAAGCAGGACGTGCACATGATTCCTGGTAAGAAACTGGATCATCACGGACTCATCGTGAGTCCTACACCACATCTCCTGAATGTGGATGCTGCTAACCGACTCGACCTGCAGAAGGGTGTCAAGGTAATCGACAAGAAAGGTAAGTTTGCGGATGATGTGAAGTTCCTGACCGCTAACGCCAAGGGCATTCGCCTGACCATCGATTTCGGTGAGAAGCTTGCTGCTAAAGCAGAAGTAAAGCCTGTATCTGGAGCTTACAGCCTGAAGGCTGATGCCAAAGGTATCCAGATTGTGGGATACGATGAGCGTGGCGCTTTCTATGGCTTGCAGACCTTGCGCCAGATTGTAAACAGCGAGATGGCTAAGGGCCAGATGCCTTATACCACTTGCAACGATTACCCTGATCTTCCTAACCGTGGTGTGGTAGAAGGCTTCTATGGTGAGCCTTGGTCTCATCAGGTGCGTCTTTCCCTCATCGATTATTATGGAAAGAACAAGATGAACACCTATCTCTATGGTCCAAAGGATGATCCTTATCACAGCTGCCCTAACTGGCGCTTGCCTTATCCGGAGAAAGAGGCTAAGAACATCAGCGAACTCGTACAGGCTTGCCGTCGCAACCGTGTAGATTTCGTATGGGCTATCCATCCTGGACAGGATATCAAGTGGAACGAGGAAGACTATCAGAACCTGGTTCACAAGCTTGACTTGATGTACGACCTCGGTGTACGTTCTTTCGCTATCTTCTTTGATGATATTTCCGGCGAGGGTGCCAATCCTGTCAAGCAGTCTGAACTCTTGAACCGCCTGGCTAAGGAGTTTGTGAAGGCTAAGGGCGATGTTACACCGCTCGTGATGTGTCCTACCGATTATACCCGTCTCTGGGCAAATCCAAAACCAACCGGTTCTCTGGCTATCTTCGGTAATACCCTCGATCCATCTATCAATGTATTCTGGACAGGTGATGTGGTATGTAGTGACTTGACCCGCGAGACGCTCGACTGGGTGAACTCCCGTATCAAGCGTCCTGCTTACTACTGGTGGAACTTCCCTGTAACCGATTATGCACGCCATATCATCATGCAGGGTCCTACCTACGGTTTGCAGACCGACCTGACCAACAAGGATCTCTGTGGTTTCGTGAGCAACCCAATGGAGCATGGTGAGGCTTCCAAGCTGGCTCTCTACGGTGTAGCTGACTATGCATGGAATATCGCCAACTATAATCCGCTCGACAACTGGGAGCGTGGTCTGGTAGATCTGACTCCAGAGGCACACGATGCTTATCGTACCTTCGCCATGCACTCATGCGATACAGAAACTGGTTATCGCCGTATCGAATCATGGGAAACCAAGAGCTTCCGCATCGACAACTTTACAGATGCTGAGTTCAATGCTTTGCAGAAGGAATTTGAAAAGGTGAAGAATGCACCTGCTCAGATGGAGGCAAACTGCAAGAATGCCTTGTTGATGAAGGAACTCCGTCCTTGGTTGACTGAGTTTGGCAAATTGGGTAACCGTGGCTTGAAGACCATGCAGCTCATCAAGGAGTACAAGGCTGGTAATGACCAGGCATTCTGGGATGGCTATGTCAACAACCGTATGAGCAAGGAAGATGTGGCTGCTTACGAGAAGCATAAGTCTGGAACCATGGTATTGCAGCCATTCTATGAGCAATCTATGGATGATATGGCTTCTGGCTTCTTCAAGAAGTTGACTGGCAAGGTGCCTGCTTTCTATAAGGGTATCGGTACTTACGCAACCTTGAGAACTACCCAGAGCAAGGCGATGTTTGACAACGATTCTACTACCTATTATACATCAGGAAATGGTCAGAACACTGGCGATTGGATTGGTGCTGACTTAGGTTGTGTTCGTTCTGTTTCTGAGGTAAGAATCCTCCAGGGCCGTAACTCTGTAGATGATGTGGATTACTTCGATAATACAGTACTGGAGTATTCTCTTGACAAGAAGGAATGGAAGGCTTTGACCGGTGAGTTGAAGAAGCAGTATATCATCAACTGGAAGACCGATTCTCCTGTTGAGGCTCGTTATATCCGCATCAAGAAGTTGAAGTCTGACAAGCGCAACTGGGCTGCAGTCCGTACTTTCGAGGTGAACCCAACTACCCCAGAGCGTTTGAGCTTCCCTGTTGAGGCTGGCAATCTGCAGGCAGCGATGTATGGTTTCGATGAGAACCCTTGCACCTCATTCACCAACGAGGGCACCCTTACTATGAGTGTAGAAAAGAATGTAAAGGGTTACACCCTGCTGTTGAAGTTGGCTCCAGGCAAATCATTGGTTTGTCGCCAGCTGAATGCCAAGGGTAAGGTATTGGCAACAACCAACATCGACCAGTCATTCTGCAAGATAGAATTGGTGAAGAAGGCTGCGAAGGTTCAGCTGGATGGTTCAGCCGAAATCTTCGAGATTATTCCTGAAAAGTAAAGGACAGAACTTTCGCAAGTGGGGAAGTCTCGCCGGATTTGCAATTCCGCCGGGACGCCTAGCGGGCTTGTACTCTTGGAGACGCCATACGCCCTGAAAGGGCAAAAGCTTCCATTTATTCAGCTTTTGTCCTCTCAGGGCGCTTGTTTTATATGTTCTCTAGTTAAAGAAATGTAAAAAGCAAACGAATATGTGGATTTTCGAATAAAAAGTGATAATTTTGTACTTCGAAACTGGAAAGGTGCTCGAGTGGCTGAAGAGGCACGCCTGGAAAGCGTGTATTCCCCTAAAGGGAATCGGGGGTTCGAATCCCCCTCTTTCCGCTTTTTTATATATATAATAAGGTATATATGATTATGAAGAAAAATACAGCTATTGCGCGTTTCGCAATATTCATTTTCACAGTAATGTGTTCTCTGCCTGTCATGGCACAAGACGAGAATATCGGATTTCATCAAGCTCTTAAGACGAAGTTCATAGAGGGTAATGCCGGCTTTATGTCGCTCGTTGCCATCGCTCTCATTGTGGGTCTGGCTTTCTGTATTGAGCGCATCATCTATCTCAGCCTTTCTGAAATCAATGCCAAGAAGCTGATGCAGGATATCGACCAGAAGGTAGAGGCTGGGGATGTGGAAGGTGCCAAGGAACTTTGCCGCAATACCCGTGGACCTGTAGCTTCTATCTGCTATCAGGGATTGATGCATATAGATGAGCATCTCGATGATATCGAGCGCTCGGTAAGTGGATATGGTACCGTGCAGGCTGCCAATCTGGAGAAGGGATGTTCCTGGATCAAGCTCTTCATCGCCATGGCTCCTTCCCTCGGATTCCTGGGTACGGTGATCGGTATGGTGATGGCTTTCGACCAGATTCAGCAGGCGGGAGATATCAGTCCTACCATCGTGGCTTCGGGTATGAAGGTGGCACTGATTACTACCATCTTCGGTATCATTGTTGCCTTGATTCTGATGGTGTTCTATAACTATATCCTTTCCAAGGTAGAACATCTCACCAGTCAGATGGAAGAATCGGCTGTAACTTTGATGGATATTATCGCCAAGAATAAGTGAAGAGTGAAGAAACAACGTTCAAAGTTGAAAGTTCCATGTTGAAAGTTCAAAGTTCAAAGTTCAAAGTTCAAAGTAACAAGTCTGCCGAACAGATATCTCAGAAGGTTTTCCGTCTGATGATAGGTTTGGCTGTGCTGGTTTTCGGTCTGTTCTATCTGATAGGTTATGATTTGCCTTTCGATGAGAACCCCGACTTCAATGCCCCTCTTTTTACCGATGTGCTCATCTTCCTGATGTGGCTTTTCCTGATAGGAGGAGTAGGCTTGGCGGTCTATTCGATGGTGAAGGATTACCGGAGCAGCAGGTCGGAGGCTGTGGTGAATGGTGTGCCGGTGCGTCGTATCTTCCGTATCACCTGGCTTACCTTGCTGGCAGTTCTGATTCTTACCTTCCTCTTGGGAGGTTCCGATCCGATGCTCATCAATGGCGAGAACTACGCCGACTGGTTGTGGCTGAAACTTTCTGATATGTTTGTCATCACCTCGCTGCTGATGTTGCTGGCAGGCATTGGAGCCGTTTGCTTCGGTGCCACCCGATATATCCGAAAGAAGCAATAACAGTCTGTAATTATCAAAAAAAAAAATAGTTAGTATCATATCATAACGCAATGCTGATAAGAAGGAATCGTAACGAAACCCCGGGATTGAATACCACCTCAACAGCTGACATCTCGTTTATGCTGCTGATATTCTTCCTTGTAACCACATCCATGGATGTGGATAAGGGATTGTTGCGCCAGCTGCCTTCGCCTGAACCTCAGAAGAAGGAGCAGCAGGAATCGGTGGTGGATAAGAACAGTCTGATGGCGATTCATCTTACGGCTGGAGATACGCTGCTGGTGAACAACCAGCCGATGAAGCTGGAAGACCTGAAGCTGGAAACCGTCCGCTTTGTACATCGCCTGGGTAAGAAACATCTGATTTCCATTGAGAGCGACCGTGATGCCAACTACAACCTCTATTTCCAGATGCAGAATGAGTTGATGGAAGCCTATGCGCAACTTCGCAATGAGGCAGCCCAGAAGAAATATCATAGAGACTTTGCGCTTTTGAACAATGATCAGAAGGAGCAGGTGCGTAAGCTCTGTCCTCAGCGCATTACGGAGTCGTATGCCAATGCAATGACTCATGAAGACAAGAGTGTAGATGCTGATGCGGAAGAGAAACAGGAAACCCAGTCAACCCAGGAGAAAGGAGGCGCCAAATGATGAATTTTCGTAAAAAATCGCATTCGGTTCCGGAATTGAATACGTCATCTTTGCCGGATCTGATTTTCTCGGTACTCTTTTTCTTTATGATCGTTACCCACATGCGGCAGGTTACCTTAAAGGTGGAATGCCGTATGCCAGAAGGAAAGAATCTCACACGCCTGACCAAGAAGTCGGCTGTAAGTCATATTTATATAGGAAAGCCAACCAAGGATCTGCAGGGCAAATACGGCTCAGGTACCCAGATACAGATGAATGACAAGTTTGCCAGTGCTTCTGATGTGCAGGATTATATCTCTGCCGAGAAGAAGCGGATGTCGCCTGAAGACCAGAAACTGATGACCGTTTCCATCAAGGCAGACCAGGATACCAAGATGGGAGTGATTACCGATGTGAAGCAGGCGCTGCGCCAGGCAAAAGCACTGAAAATAAGCTATTCTGCTGTTGAAAATAGGAAATAATATGCTCTAAAAGGAAAAATAATATTAATTTATTATTTTTTTTATTAGAAAAGTTGCTTTTTTATTAGAAAAGTGCTACCTTTGCAGGCAAATAATAATTAATTATGGCAAAACAAGTATTAGATTCATTAGATAGGCATATTCTGAAGCTGATTTCTCAGGATGCCCGAATCCCATTTCTGGAAGTAGCACGTGCTTGTAATGTAAGCGGTGCTGCCATTCATCAGCGTGTAGCTAAACTCACTAACCTTGGCATTATTAAAGGCTCTCAATTTGTTATCGATCCAGAGAAGATTGGTTACGAAACCTGTGCATATATGGGGTTGTTCCTCAAGGAACCTGAGAAGTTTGATCAGGTGGTAGAAGAACTCAAGAAGATTCCTGAGGTAGTAGAGTGTCATTATACTACGGGCGGTTTTGATATGTTCATCAAGATTTATGCAGTCAACAACCACCATCTCCTGGAGATTATCCACGATAAGTTGCAGCCATTGGGTCTTTCCAGAAGCGAGACCATCATCTCCTTCAATGCAGCCATCGACCGTCAGCTTTCTCTGAAGGATATCCAGCAGGTTTCTGATGAGGAAGATGAAACAACAGAAGAATAGGAATTTATTCAACCGTACTGGTCGAATTTATTTTCTGATATAGGTGAGGAATGAGAACGACAATCCGTTTTCATTCCTCATTTCTTTTTCCGTCACTTCCCAAGCCGAACAGTCGATGGCAGGGAAGAAGGTATCTGCCTGTTCCGGCTCCTTATCTACGATGGTGAGATAGAGTTTCCGGGCTGCAGGAAGAGCCTGGCGATAGATGCTTTCTCCGCCAATGATGAAGATTTCTTCCGGACTGGCTATTCCTGCATCTTCCTTGGGGGCAGACAAGGTGTCGCCTTGTGCAGCCCTGAGTGCTTCTCCCAGGGTAGGATATACTTCGCCCCCATCTATCTCTTTCAGACTTTTAGAGACAACGATGTTGCGGCGATGTGGAAGAGCACCGTTAGGGAGAGATTCAAATGTCTTTCTGCCCATCACGATGGTATGCCCTGTGGTAAGTTCACGGAAGCGGACCATATCTGATGGTAAATGATAGAGCAGTCGGTTCTGGTAGCCGATGGCTCTATTGTCTTTAGAGATGCAAGCGATGATGCTGATCATATTCATTCCTGATGTCTGGTTCTTCTTGATGAATTCTTATCTTGTTTCTTGATACTTATTTCTTGCTGATGACACAGGGTTCTTCCGGCACGTGGCTGCTCTTGATTTTCCACTCTTGTGGATAGAGGTTGTTGGCACGGTTGCCGATGTTCTTCTCCCAGCCCAGAGGCATCTGCTGATAGGTAACGAGCACGTAGCCTTTGGGGGTGTCTGCAGGAAGATTCACAGCCTCTTTGCGCAGGTAGCGGATGGCATCCTCGTAGGAGAGTTCTACCTGTGGAAAAACCTCAGTGTTGAGTTCGGTGGAGAGTGCCAGACTCTGGTCGGGAATGATGTCTTTGCCCTTGCTTGTTCCCAGTTTGATGCCGGCATGTATCACCTTCAGGCTTCTGGCAGCATCCTCGTAGATGCCTTTCCATCGGCTTGGGATGGCATAGAAGTTATCGTCTTCAGCTATCGTTTCATAGTCGGAAGACTTCAGCCAGTCTGTTGGAACCTGCTGACTCTTTCCCTTGTTTCCTCTGTTCTTTCCTTTATCCTTGTTCTTGTCTTTCTTCTTCTTTTTATCCTCCTTTTCCATTTCCGCCTCTCCCTCTTTTCTGAGTACCGCGAGGAAGATGCCTTCTCCGCGGGTCTTGCCTGGGAGAAAACGATAGACAGGGATGTCTGTGCCGATGAGATTGCCCGTGATATTCCAGGCTTCATCGATATCGTTGAGTGCGATAGGGTCAGCCCCCAGCTCCTCACAGATCCAGGCGATATTCTCTTCGTCTTCGTGGGCATTGAAGGTGCAGGTAGAGTAGATGAGGAGACCGCCTGGTTTCAGGCAGTTCCAGATATCGCTTACGATTTCACGCTGCAGATGCCAGCAGTTGTCCACATTCTGCAGGCTCCATTCGCTGATGGCGCCATCATCCTTGCGGAACATACCTTCGCCGGAGCAGGGAACATCAGTGAGGATGACATCAAACTGAAGCTTCGACTTCTTGTAGTCGCGTGGATAGTTGTTGGTGACGATCATGTCGGGATGACCGAACTTCTGGATATTCTCTGCAAGAATCTGCGATCGGGTGCGCATCGGTTCGTTGCTGAAAAGAAGGCTACCTTCCGGCAGGGCAGCACGTACGGCGGTAGATTTTCCACCTGGAGCCGCACAGAGATCGAGCATCATCACAGGTTCGTGAACGAGTTGTCGGATCACCAGGTCCACGAACATGGAAGAAGCCTCCTGCACGTAATACTTTCCGGCATGGAGCCAGGGATCGAAGGTGAAGTTAGGACGGGTGGAGAGATAACGGCCGGTGGAAGGGCACCATGGAATCGGTTCGCCCGCAGCATCTTCTCCCTCCTTGCATTTGAAAGGATTGAGGCGGATGCTGGTAGGTGCTTCTCCCTCGGTGATGCCCTGTTTCAGTTGCTGGAACAGTTCATCGCCCATCAACTCTTGAGTATATTGGATGAAATCTTCTGGTAATGTCTTCATTTTATGCCTTTATTCTTGATTTTGTTTGCAAAAATAAGAAAAATTTCGTTTCTTTGCAACTAATTTCCCAAGAGATGCGTCTAAGACATAGAAAAAATAATAAATAACAAGGTAAAACTATAAAAATATTGTTAGATATGAAGAAAGCGATATTAACATTGGCGCTCATCATGAGCATCGGAGCTACCCAGGTGTCTCTGGCATCTTCAGCTCCAAAACATCGTTATCATCCAACTACCCAACAGGTGGATAAGCAGGCTTCTCCTGCTGCAGCAAAGCAGGAAGATAAGCAGGCTACAGCTGATCAGGCATCCGCAGCTCAGGATGATGAGGCGATTGCTGCCTATTCTGATACAACCGCAACGGATACTTCCGACTATGCTGATGTAGATGACAATGACAACCGTTCTTATCATTCCAAGTACAGTCTGGGCAACTATGATGATCCTTTCGATTTCATCGGTTCGGTATTTGGTGGCGGAGCGCTGTCGGTTATCATCATCTTCTGTATCATCTTCGGTCTGCTGTTTGTCTTTGCTCCGCTGATCATCGTGTTCCTGGTTATCAGATATCTGATTCGCCGCCACAACGACCGGATGAAGTTGGCGGAGATGGCGATGGAGAAGGGCATCAATGTTCCGGAAAGCGACCGTCCGATAGACAAGCAGAGCGATGAATATCTGGTGAAGCGAGGATTGAGAAATGCCTTCCTGGGAGCTGGCTTGTGCGCCATGTTCGCTTGGTGGGAAGCTGACTTCCTGGCGGGTATCGGAGCCCTGGTCTTCTTCTATGGATTGGGACAGACCCTGATAGGTTCGCTTCCAGCCATCAAGGATTGGTGGAAGAACCGCCATGGCAATCAGGGTACGGGGTATAATGGAACTCCGGTATAAAGAATCAAGGAAAGATAAGTTATTAGTTAATATATAGTGGAAAAGTTATCCGATATTTCTCTCGTCACGAAGGTGGTGATGCTTCACGACCGCAAGTCGTTCGACTTGCTGGTCAAGAAGTATCAATCACCTGTTCGTGGGTTCTTCCTACGGCAGACGCTGGGGGATGCGCAGCTGAGTGACGACTTGGCGCAGGATACCTTTGTGAAGGCTTATACCCATCTGGCAAGTTTCAAGGGTACAGCCAGCTTCTCCACTTGGCTTTATCGTATCGCCTATAATGTGTGGTATGATTATACCCGCAGTCATAAGGAAACGCAGGATATCGATACGCCGGCGGTTGCCCGACAGAATGCGCAGGGAGTGAATGCCGGACTGAAGATGGATTTGCTCAATGCCCTGCGGATATTGAGCGAGAACGAACGTACATGCATCATGCTGCAGCTGATGGATGGTCTCTCTATAGATAAGATAGCAGAAGTGACGGGGATGGCGCAAGGCACCATCAAGTCGCATCTCTCTCGTGGAAAACAGAAACTTGCAAGTTACTTAAAGCATAATGGTTATGACCGATAAAATGATTGATAATATAAATGGTGTGGAGCTTGAACCGCTGAGCGCCACAGACGATCAGCTCCTTCAGGCTTTCTTTGCTGATAACAAGATGGAGGAGATTCCGGATGATGGATTCTCTGACAGGGTGATGCAGGCATTGCCGAGTCTTGAGCAGGAAAAGGCTTTGGCTAAGCGTCGCCGATTGGAACATCTGTGGACGGCAGCCTGTGTGGCTGTCGGCATAGTTGCTGCTGTGGTTTGCCAGGGATGGGAGCAGATTCAGGGATGGCTCTTCTCCATGAAGATTGATTTCCTGCTGACCGGTTCCCGTGCCCTTACCCATGTGCTTGATACAATCATGCAGACGCAGAATCTCCTGATGATGCTCGCTGGCATCGTAGTCCTCGTGATGGTTTGGGGATATAATGAAGTGGCGGATGTCAGATAAGAAAAAACTCTTTCTGCTAGTAGAAGAATGTTTTATATCCGTTGTCTTCGGATACTTTCTCTTGTCTTGGCTTTGACTTTGGCGGGTTCTGCAGGTTACCTTTATTGTCGAACATCTTGTAGGTGGTACGAAGAACCGTAAACTCGGTGCGGCGGTTCAGCTGGTTGCATATCTCCTGATGCTCCTTGGTCTGCTTGAGGATGAAATCCTGGGTGAGCACATCGTCTTCCTTCAGCCAAGGATATTTCTCCGTGAGCTTCCTGCGGATTGCCTTCGGGCGTTCCTTGCCATATCCCACAGGGGTAAGGCGATCTTTTTCAATGCCGTGAGCTATGAGGTAATCCACTACCGTCTGGGCACGGCGCTGAGACAATCGCTTGTTGTACTCGCTGTTGCCTTTGTAATCGCAATGGGCACTCAGTTCGATGGTTACGTGGGAATTCTCTTTCAGTAAGGCAACGAGCTTATCCAGAGCCTGGGTGCTGGCTGGCGTCAGGGTAGCTTTGTCAAAATCATAGAAGATGTTGTCGATGAGTACTGGGGCTGAGATGGAAGCCAGCGGGAACTGGAGCACGTACTCCTTGCTCTCCTTAGCCGAATCTATCCGCAACTCCTCCTTGTGGTTGAGGAATCCCTTGCAGGTAGCCATCACCAGATAATCTACCTTAGGATGGATAGGCATCGTAAACGAACCGTCGCCCTTGACCGGCAGTTTCCTGTAGGTGCCATCGTTGCCTACTACCATCACCTGTGCGGCAGGAAGTTCGTAGCCGTCTTTTTCGTAAACCCATCCCTTCATCGTGGTGACAATCTCCGGATTATTGAAAGAATAGATATGGTCGTAGCCTCGGCCATCCTTTCTGTTGGAAGAGAAGAAGCCACGGTTGTGCGGTCCCTCGAATGTCATTCCGAAATCATCTGCTTCTGAATTGAGGGGATAGCCGGGATGTTCTATCTTATACTGCTGGGTCTTTTCGTCTATTCGGGCAATGTAGATGTCGAGACCGCCCATTCCGATATGGCCGTTACTGCTGAAATAGAGGTCGCCGTTAGGGCGGAAGGTAGGGAACATCTCGTCGCCCGGCGTATTGATGGGGGCACCGAGGTTTTCCACACCTCCCAGACCTGAAGGAGTGATGCGCACACGCCAGATATCGTAACCGCCCATTCCGCCTAGCATATCGGAAACGAAATAGAGCCATTCGCCGTCAGGACTGATGGCAGGGTGGGCGTAGGTGCTCAAGGTATCCTGGGTGATTTCCAGCTTCTGAACCTTTCCCCAGGCAGCATCCGAACGGGAAGAGGTGACGATCTGGGCAAATCGGGGAGAGGCTGGATCGGTGACGCATTGGGTGAGATACATCTCCTTGCCATCGGGAGTGAAGCAGCAGGCTCCCTCATCATAGTCGGTATTCAGACCAGTGGCGATGGCTTCCGGTCTGCTCCATTTTCCCTTGTCGTCTTTTTCTGAATAGAAGATATCGCCAGCCTTGGTGCCGGTGATTCCGCTGAGTTCATCTCCCTGTGCGTCGTTGCGGGTGGAGGTGAAGTAGATCTGTTCGTATTCATCGCCCAGGAGCATCGGTGAATAATCGGCTCTTCGGGAGGTGAAGACATCCATCTTCTTTACCTGATATCTGCTTCTGACTTTTTTCCAGCCGGGAGCCATCTGGGCAGATTTCAATCCGTTCTGGGCTAGAATATTGTCGGGCATGGAATCCACGAGGATTCTGAATACCTTTTCTGCCTGCTTGTATTCGCCGTTTTTCAGGAGCAGACGGGCATAAGCCAGACGGTCATCGAGTGAAGCCTGGTTGTAGCGGATGGCATTGCGGTAAGCATTCACAGCCTTGGGGGTAGCATTGATCTTGTTGTAGCAGCGGGCCATTTTCAAGGCTAGCTTTCCCCGGTTTTCACGTTCCTTGGGAGGTGTCTTGGTGTAGGCTTGCTTGAATTGGTCGGCAGCATCATAGTATTCGCCTAAAGAAAGGAACTTTTCTCCCTTCTTCAGGTTTTTGTCTATGCCGCAGCTTATCAGAAGGAGGCAGCAAAAGGCCGTTATGATTTGGTAATATCTAATCTGCTTCATATAATTTAGAAATAGAAAGCCCTAATTATGATAATAACGAAAGGGTTACGCAATTATTATAATTAGGGCTTTATTGTCTGTATATTTTTCCGGAAAATTACATCTGTGAAAATGGCTGGCGATATTGGCAGCCGGATTTCCAGTTGCTGCAACCATAGGCGGTCTTACCCTTGATGATGACGCCCTTTCCGCAGAGCGGACAAGGTTTGCCTACCATTGGGTCGGCTGTAGCTGGCTGAGGGGCTTCATCCTTTTGCTTGGCTGGTGCTTTCTTTGCTGCCGTTTTCTTCTTTTCCGGTTTTTTCTTGAGATCTTCCTCCGTCATGATGGTCACTCTTCGACTGCTGTTATCCGATAGAACATCGATGACTATCTGGTTGATCTGCTCTTTCAAACCATTGATGAATTCGGCAGGGTCGTAGGTCTTGTGCTCGATGTCTCGGAGCTTCTTCTCCCAGATACCGGTCAGCTCACAACTCTTCAGGAGTTCCTCGTGGATGGTATCGATGAGTTCGATACCCGTTGGAGTTGCCATCAGGTTCTTGCGCTGGCGGCGGATGTAGTGGCGCTTGAAGAGGGTTTCGATGATGCCGGCACGGGATGATGGACGACCGATGCCGTTCTCCTTCAATGCCGCACGAAGTTCCTCGTCTTCTACGAATTTACCCGCTGTCTCCATCGCACGGAGCAGGGTTGCCTCGGTGTAATACTTCGGTGGAGTGGTCCATTTCTCCGTCAGTGTAGGCTGATGGTCGCCCGATTCGCCTTTCACGAAAGAGGGGAGGGTTCTTTCTTCTACCACTTCTTTCTTGGCGCCGTTTCCATTTCCGTCGCCTGCATTTCCGCCATCGTTTCCGTTGGCGTTATCTGCATCGTCGTCATCGGCATTCTTCGCATCCTTGGCATAGACTACTCGCCAGCCTGGTTCGAGAATCTCCTTACCGCTCACTTTGAACTCTATCTTTTCCGGCTTGGGTCCGTCCTCGTTGATAACCTCGCCCAATACGGTGGTGGTAGAGAATTTACAATCCGGATAGAACACGCTGATGAATCGCTTGGCGATGAGATCATAGACATTCGCCTCCATATCGGTGAGTCCGGTTGGCGGAACACCGGTTGGGATGATGGCGTGGTGATCGGTTACCTTGCTGTTATCGAACACCTTCTTGCTCTTAGGCAACTTCTTGCCGGTGGCTGCGAGCTGCTGGATGAGCGGCAGATATTTCTGCTGACTGGCTATCTTTGCCTGGCTCACGCCATTCAGAATCTGCGGACATTTCGGATAGATATCGTCTGTGAGAAACTGGGTATCTACACGAGGATACGTGGTATATTTCTTCTCGTAGAGACTCTGGATGAGTTTCAGCGTAATATCGGCAGAGTAGGCAAACTTCTTGTTGCAATCCACCTGCAGTGAGGTGAGGTCGTAGAGATGAGGTGGCGCCTCGTTTCCCTTCTTCTTGCTTACGTCGGTAACGGTGAAGGGTTTGCCGGCGATGGTACTGAAAGCCTTCTCGCCTTCCTCCTTGCTGGTAAACTTGCCGCTGGTAGCGGTAAACTGGGTGTCGCGGTAGATGGTGGCGAGTACCCAGTAAGGTTCGGAAACGAAGTTGTCGATTTCCTTCTGGCGGTTTACGATGAGGGCAAGGGTAGGGGTCTGCACTCTACCGATGCTGAGCACCTGTCTGTTCTGACCGTATTTTAATGTGTAAAGTCGGGTGGCGTTCATGCCGAGAATCCAGTCACCGATGGCACGTGAAAGTCCGGCAAGATAGAGCGACTGATATTCCCCCTGGTCTTTCAGTTCCTGGAATCCCTGCTTGATGGCCTCATCGGTCATGGATGAAATCCACAGTCTCTTGACCGGGCATTTCGCCTGTGCCTTCTGCATCACCCATCTCTGGATGAGTTCTCCTTCCTGTCCGGCGTCACCGCAGTTGATGATGCTGTCGGCAGCCTGCATCAGTTTTTCGATGGTGGCAAACTGCTTCTTGATGCCTTCATCGTTGATGAGCTTGATGCCGAAGCGCTGTGGAATCATCGGCAACGCCGAAAGGCTCCAATGTTTCCACATTGGAGTATAATCATCCGGTTCCTTCAGCTCACAAAGGTGGCCGAAGGTCCATGTTACTTGGTAACCATTACCTTCCATATAACCGTCGCGCGCCGACGTAGCCCCGATGATTCGGGCGATGTCCTTAGCCACGCTAGGTTTCTCTGCTATACAAACTATCATTCTTTATTCTAATTTCTGTTTGCAAAGGTACAATAAAATAATGAGATAGCATCATTTCAGCTTCTTTTTCTCATTGCCGGGAATAAATTATTCTGCAAAAAAGGTCGCCCTGAAAGAGCAAAAGCTTCTTGTATTCAAAGCTTTTGCCCTTTCTATTCGTATAAGTCTGCGAAATCGCAAAGTTTGCGCCTTGCCATGCAGAATATAAATCTGCGTAATCTGCGTAATCTGCGTGAGATTACTCGTATTCCTGCCAGCTCTTAATCTGCAACTGATCCTGGCTCAATGTGCAGAAAGCCTCGATGAAGGCGGAAGCCAGACGGGCATTGGTGAACAGAGGAATGTTGTGGTCGATGGCACCACGACGGATTCTGTAACCATTGGTCAACTCACGCTTGGTGTGATTCTTAGGGATGTTGACGATGAGGTCGAACTTGTGGTCGGCAATCATCTGCATCACGTTAGGAATATCCTTGTGATCCTCATCAGGCCATCCTACGGCTGTAGCCTTCACGTTGTTCTCGTTCAGGAACTTCGCTGTGCCGGCTGTAGCATAGATGGTGTAACCGTTCTTCACCAGCGCCTGGGCAGCGTCGAGCAGAGAAGCCTTCTCCTTGGCACCACCGCTTGAAAGCATGATGCCCTTGTCCTTTGAAGGAATCTTGTAGCCGGTGGCAATCAATGAGTTGAGCAATGCCTCCTCGAAAGTATCACCCATACAACCTACCTCACCGGTAGAACTCATATCCACACCCAAAACTGGGTCGGCGTTCTGCAAACGGGCGAATGAGAACTGTGATGCCTTCACACCCATACGGTCGATATCGAAGGCAGACTTGTCTGGCTTCTGATATGGAGCGTCGAGCATGATGCGGGTAGCAGTCTCGATGAAGTTGCGCTTCAATACCTTGCTCACGAATGGGAATGAACGGGATGCACGGAGATTACACTCGATTACCTTTACATCGCGACCCTTAGCCAGATACTGGATATTGAAAGGACCCGAGATGTTGAGCTCCTTGGCAATGGCACGTGAAATCTTCTTGATCTGACGGGCTGTAGCGAAGGAAATCTGCTGAGCTGGGAAGGTCATGGTAGCGTCACCGGAGTGAACACCTGCATACTCTACGTGCTCTGAAATACCATACTCTACAATCTCACCGTTCTGAGCCACACCGTCAAACTCAATCTCGTTGGTCTCTGTCATAAACTGGGAGATAACCACTGGGTACTCCTTGGAAACCTCAGAAGCTGCCTCCAGGAAGCGAC
>ENA-OPCZ01000069-OPCZ01000069.1-human-gut-metagenome-genome-assembly--contig:-NODE-69-length-64619-cov-6.398984_pt1 | contig 64619 bp, 48 predicted proteins | sample MGYA00241566_ERZ501483 | MGnify/ENA primary metagenome ERZ501483 (study PRJEB25962, sample SAMEA1965191) | human gut metagenome | biome: human gut; feature: human-associated habitat; material: faeces... | reverse complement strand
TAGGATAAGTACAGCAAAAACAGGGACGAATGGGAAATCGGACGAATTCCGGGACTGGCAGAATGACGGTGGATAACCGGAAGAAAAATGAAAGAAGCAGGACTGGAAATCCGTATTCCAGCCATGTAAAAGCAGGAAAATATGCAGGTACTGTTTATAATTTCAAAAGAAAAAGCAGGATTCGGAAGTCGTTAACGAGACTTCCCATCCTGCTTGAGTTTATCCACAAATATATTTTTTTAAATTTCGTCAGTTTTTACAATGGTCTGAACAGTAACGCTATGGGCAGGCTCTCATATACTTCATCAGCATAAATATATACATCACACCTTCCTCTGTGATAGAATGTAAAAAACGGAGGAAAATACTATGTCAAAACGTTCAGATGAAATCAGAAACAAGTACATACAGAATCCACCTGAAGGCATGACTGCTGATGACATCCGCCACATGAGTGAGGATGATTTGCTTGATATGGATTACTTCTTAAATGAAGACGATGAGTTTGGTGAAGACTTTCCTGGAGCTGAAGGCTTCTATATCTTCTAAAACCTATCGTTTACTTGTCGTGCCCGCTAAATTGCGGGCCCTTTTCATATCTAGCTATCCCAAAGTTAGAACTTTCCTATAAATTAAAAAAGACGAAAAATAAACGATACAGATTTCTCTGTATCGTCCATTTTTCTTTTTTGATTAAATCAATGTAAAATCAAGCCGAGGCAGACTCCTGTCAAAATGATTTTTGCAGTTCTTTTCAAATCAGGTATCTCCTTCCTGCTATCTTTATACCAGATGGTACATGTAAACCGTTTATTCACTCAACGACATCCGATACAGGAATGCGGCTATTTCCGCTCTTGTACAGGCAGCATCCGGATTGAATCGTCCTTTGCTATTCGCTTGTGCGATACCCTTCTCTTTGGCCCACGCCACTGCCTGTGCGTAGTATTCATCAGAAGAAACATCTTTAAAAGCTGTCTCTTGCTCTGCTGCCGGTTTTCCTTGCGCACGCCATAGCATTGTGATCGCCTCGGCTCTCGTTATCGCAGCATTTGGTCTGCTGCCATCCGAAATTCCCTGGTTTTTAGCCCATGCACGTGCTTTGCTGTACCACTTCTTTCCACCTGTCAGATCTACGTCTTCCCATCGTGCGAGAATCGTCCATAGCCGTGCCCGGGTAATTTTTGCTTCCGGTGCAAAAGCCGTACTGCTCTTTCCATTCATCAGCCCGCGTGCACTTACAAAATCAATGGAATCCTTCGCCCAATGTTTTTTTGTATCCTTAAAGTTTTTCGCCTTATCTACGAGCTTCACTGTAGTGTCTTCGTCCACGATCAGCTGAACTCCATCTTTTGCAGCCACTGATTTCTTCACAATTTTCTCAGTGCCATCGGCATTGACAAGCACTGCGACTGTACCTACGGTCATATTTTTTACCGGAATCTTCACTTTCGTTTTCCCTGCACCCTCCGGTAGATTGATGGTCACAGTGGATGCAGCTTTTATATTTTTACCTGCCTTTACTTCAACCGGAAGTTTAACTGCTTCACCTGATTTTTCAGCATTTGCGATCGCCTTTTCACTAAGCTGCACTTCTGCTGTGATCATTCCTTTTTTACCGTTCACTATGGCAACAGTCGTTCCATCCGAATCCTTGATGTCCGGCGTAGTTGTTGCAGATGCATTTCCGTTAGCTGCGCCGCCTCCCGCGGTGGCACCTCCTGCTGCTGCACCGCCTCCTGACGAGGATCCGCCCCCTGCTGAAGATCCGCCTCCTGCTGAAGATCCGCCTCCTGCCGTGGAACCGCCTCCTGACGATGATCCACCTCCTGACGTTGTTCCTCCGCTGACATCCGCTTTTTTCGTTACGGTTACGGTAACACGATTACTGTCGGCCGCAAGATATTTCTCATTATCACCGGAATAATGAGCAGTAAATGTATAAGTACCAGCTTGATCGAGCCGGATCGTCTGAGCCTCCCCTGTGCCGGATATCGGCAGCGAAGGATCTGCCGTGTAAGTTACTCCGCTTAAATCCACACCAAATCCTGAGGTTTCGCTGACACTTAACATGACCTGTTCTCCTTCGGTCACTGTATCCGGGCTTGTCGCCAGCAGAATGACCGGAGCTTTCTTAACATTCGGTGACGGTGCGATATATTCACTCCATCTTGCATACAACACCGTATTGCTGCTATATACTCTTGTCAAATCAACTTTCTCACCACCTGTCGTATACCATCCGTCAAACACATATCCTTCACGGGCCGGTGCCGGAAGATCACCGAGTTTTCCATTGATTCCGGTCGTTTTTGTTGTATTTTCTCTTCCGTCATTATAACAAAAAGTAACTGTATAACTCTTTGCAGGCTCCGGTGCCGGCAAGATATCCTGACCTTTGTTTGGAAGCGTTCCTTCGTAAGCAAGAACAGTTCCCTGCTCATCCCTCACTGCATATCCGACCGTGTCACCGGTTCGCAGATCTGCATTGGACGGGATGGTATATAAGAGGGAACAATTTTTCAAACCGGAATTAAAATCGCTTCCATGATATTCCAACGTTCCCTTCGGGCGGAAATTGCCCTTTTCCGTCCAAAGCGGAATCTTGAACGTTTCTGACGCTGCTACAGGCTGACCATCAGCAGTAGCAATGGTTCCGTCAGCATGGTTTACCCATACCTGTAATGTCACCTGACTGAGCTTTGTATCGGAAAGGTTCTGCACGATTGTACGCAGCTCAATCTTCTGCCCCTTCATCTCTGTCGGTTGGAAAGTAATTTTATCTGCCCCTGTCAAAAGGCGTGTCTTTTTGTCTGCGTCAAATTTTGTATAACCCCAACCGGTTGCATCACTAAAATCTGAAAGCTTCGTATATGCATCTGTGCGCTTTGTCACTTCCGGTTCTGCCACATACAGATCCGGACCCTCTGTGACCAGCTGGCGCATCCGCTTATTTCCCTGCAGCTTACATACCTCGCAGAAACCATTCCAGGTCTGGCGCATCATACATTCACGGCTGGAATTATAAATCTTATCCGTATCATAATCTGTATGAGGAACACTGTATGTCTTCCGGAAGCCAAGCAGCTGTCTCCATTTTACCTGTTCAGGATCACTGATCCCCGTTCTGTTTAGCGAAGTTTTTTCAGACGCTTCTCCCATAAAAGATCCGCTGTTGTACTCGTCTCCAAGCCATAACAGACCATGACCAAGCTCATGCGTAAGCGTTTCGACTGCACGCTGGCTGTATGCAGGGCTGACAATATAATGGAATCCGTAATCAAGATCGTTGAATGCCCCGCCAAAATCATTTGCAGAATTGACCAGAAGTACGAACTGGCTGATGTAGTCATGTACATATTTATACTTTTCAAAATCCCAATCTACATTCGGATCTGCCTGCTGCGGAATATGGGCATCATGCACTTTCTCGATAAACGCCGGTCCGATACACCGTTCAAAAATATGGTTCTTCCACTGACTTCCATTCACGGATATATTCTTTCCCCATACATCGAAAAATGTACTGTCATATCCATCAATGGCACTGTACGTTTTATCCGATGCCGTACATAATGCATATACATTGAAGCGATCCTTGTACGTCTTATATGGCTCATACTGCATCGCGCCTTCCCATAACCGTTTGGCAGCTGCAACAAATTTTTGCTGCTCGCCTTTTGTGTAACCTTCACCGCAGATGACGACAACCATATTCTCATTATCGCTGCGCGTCTTCTGGATGACCTGGATAGGTATCGTGGCAGATTCGTATTTCTTGCTCTTGGAATAATTCGGTCCAAGATATAACTGTATACTCTTGTCAAGCGAAACATCCCACTCCTGCCCCGGTGTTGGTCCATCTCCGGAAACTGTAAAGTTCTCCTCCGGTTTATTTACGGCTGCACCGCGGTAAGGGGAATCAGCTGTACCGTCTCCACCAGTCACCTGATAATATTGCGTATCAAGATAAAACGCCGGACGGACACCATAAAAGCCTAAATACGGAGCGTTTCTGTCTATTCTTCCATCCGTCTCCACATAGCGCATATCGTGGTTGCAATCCGTCACCGGAGTCCGCAGCCAGTAAGGCCACCTCACGCCACCCTTATAAGCAATATGATAACTGTCTCCAAGCTGGCTGTTATTTTGATAGACTTTGTTTATCTGCTTTACATCCATTAAGAATACTTTATCCGTAACGTTCTCATAATAGGCCTGATCAAATCCGTTAGCGGCTGCTTCTATATTTGTGTCATAAGGCAGATCTGCCCCCTGGCCTTCGATCATTCCCGCATTATATTCCGGATGGGATACGATCGAACGCTGGGTTACCGTTTTAATCGCTGCGATCTCGTCCTCCTTAAAGCCGTTTAAAAAGCCTGCTGCCTGGTCATATGGATTCTCTCCTACAAAGCCACTCTTTGGAGGGTTTCCGCAAAGCCATTCTACCTTCCCGGCTTCCGCCTTGGAATTCAGCCAGGAACGCATATTGCTGTCACGCCATTGATTTGAGCCATATGTCCCACGCTTTAGGTTACGGCTGTGCGAACGCGTAGCGCTGTTTTCACTTGTTTTGGCATCATAAGCCATCGTTGCCAGCACCTGATCGGAGAGCATGAGCGGTCCCATCTCATCAACATCGACGCAGCGCCATAAGATTGGCTGCCCGTTATAGTTTCCCAGCCTGATATAGTCTCCGATGCTAATATTGCTTGTGCCAACACTGCTCGTCTCCTCTGCAGCTGCCTGTGTGCTTGAAAATGGCAGCACCGACAATACCATACAAATACATAAAACAAGTGCTGTAAGCTGTTTTTTCATAAGTAGTATCCTCCCTTTCATCTGTTATGTATTCCCGTAAATAAATTTCCGCCGACTCTATAAAGCATTCTCTACCTTATCCCATGTGTGGGTCAGTTCAAATTGTGCCTGTGTCAAGTAAAAATAAGTCTATTTCACGGCAGCCTTCGCACCCTGATCCTGCACCGGATCATCCCAGGTCACATCAATATAGCGGTAGCTGCTTCCGTCTTTCACATAATTCCACGCATGTGATCCGCCACCGGCTTCACCCGGAACGGCGATCGAACAGATGCCGGCTTTTGCGGCAAGCAGGTTAAAAACACCTGCATAGCCCTGACATACCGCCTTTTTCTCAATCAGACAACCATATGCGGTATAGGCATCATCATATCCGTATCTGCGCGCGTTCTCATCGTAGACACAGTTTTTCACGAGATAATTGTGGATCGCACGCAGCTTCTGTTTGCGCGTCATTCCGTCCCTGATAATCCGGGGAATAATCGCGTTCGCCTTTGCATTCGCCTGTTTTATTTTACCCGTGATCTGCGCCGCACTCAGGTCATTACCTGCCCGGTAATCAAATGTTCCATCGGTACTCTTCCAGATGACCAGACTATAATTGTACTCCGGATGATGCTGCAATGCGAGTACAAATGTCTCGTAATACACCGCTCCGTCCGCACAATAGCTAGTGCTGTAATCACGCTTTTTCATCGCCTTAAGCACATGCTTATAGGCATCTTTTTCGGACTTGACGACTGTGATCTTTTTCGTAAACCGAAAAGATATGTCAAAGTTCCCTTTTCATTATACAGGAAGTCTCCTATAATGTCAAGCCCTAAATCACTGATTTTTCAGGCTTTTCTTTAAATATTTACCTCATAAAACAGAGCCACAAGTGTATGACAGTCATTGTATCTTGTACTGAATAGTTAGAAGAGGGTGCAGTTTATAAAGCGTCCCTTTGTTTTGCTTTATAAAGGCTATAAATCCTCTGTTAACTATGATGGTGAACCTTCCGTGTCTAATGGTATCGTGTACCAACTTCCTTCGTCCCACCTGCTCATACACCGAGTGCCCGCTAAGCTTTCTAACAGGGTCATTGCCCTACGGAGTGAACTACTGCAGGCTACAGCTCTTGTTTATATTTTGATTTTACTGACCTGCCCTTTCCGCAGGGTACGGATATTCCGTGGACGCTTCCCTTGTTTCGTTACCTGCTGGTCATTGTGCTGATGCAGTGCTTGTTGCACTCCATCGTTATCGGGTTTCTTTCCAGAACCCTGCCCGATTTCGGAATCATCCGCAACCCGGCAAGGCTCTGGAATAAATAATGCTGTCGATTGTCTTATGCTGCAATCGCTTCCTTCTTTTCCGGCCGCCTGATGTCCATCAGCATCTTCTTCGGATCATAGACCGTTCCCTTCTTCAGAATCGTATAAACGATTCTCAAAAGCTTGCAGGCTATCACAATCAGTGACTGCATCTTTTTCAGCGGATTGTCAGGGCGTGTCGTGTAGTACACATGGAGTTCTTTAACTTCCTCCGCATGAGCCACTGCTGACTTTGCCGCCTGGAATAACCAGTATCTGAGTCGTTTGCGTCCTCTGTGACTGATTTTGGTCTCTCCCTTATGCTTTCCTGAGCTACATGCTACAAGACCTAATCCGCTTAATTTTTGTATTTCCTTAACATCATCAAATCTCGAAATGTCTCCCATCTCTGCAAGAATTCCGGAAAGAATATTTATTGTGTCAGGCACCATTGTTTTCAAACTGCATAACATCATCCGGCGGATTCAGAGCATACAAAAGTCCATACGGCGAGCTGTATTCCCATTTCACTGGGATACTGACAAGCGCCGGGTGGACATCCTGCCAACATTCCAGTATTAAGAGAACATTCCCGGTTTCTATACAGCGGTTAAATACAGACATATCATAATATTTATTGTGTCAGGCACCATTGTTTTTTCATTCTCGGCATTGGAAGAACTTCTGCATATCTTCTGGTGAAAGAAGAACATTTCAGTTCCATTCCTCTGCCAGCAGGAAGTCACGAATATTGCGGTGTTTGATTCCATCTCGGCTCATATCCAGTTCGTCCATCGTTACAACGTATTTCGGGAAATTGTCACGAACACCGGCAAACGCCCCAAACTCACGCTGGATGGTTTCCTCCGAGGCAAGTAGATAGGAAACCTGAACATACAGCTTTTTCCCATGATCTTCACATACGAAGTCAATCTCCTTGTCAGAGACTTTCCCAACAGTCACAGAATAACCACGGCGCAGCAGCTCCATGTAGACAACATTTTCAAGGACAAGGTTAATGTCCTTCATGTTGCCACCGTACACGGCTTCCCGGACACCATGATCTGCAACATAGTATTTCTCGTTGACGGTCAGGATTTTCTTTCCCTGGAGGTCTTGGCGCTTCACCTGATAAAACAGGAATGCGTCCGTGCAGGCTTTGATGTAGTTCAGTACCGTTTCTGGTGAAACGGAGCGCCCTTCACTTTTCAGATACTTGGAAATGGCTGTGGAAGAAAAGGTAGTGCCGATGTTGGAAGTTATATAAGCAATAATTCTCTCCAGCATATCCACATCACGGATATTGTTTCGCTTGATAATATCTTTCAGCTCTACGGAGTTGAACAAGTCCCGCAAATACTGACGACTGGCGGCATCGTCGTAGCGAAGGTTGCTCAAATAGGGCATTCCTCCCAGCGTCAGATATTTTGTAAAGCATTGTCTTTCGTCTGCACCTTCGTAAACGGTGTGATACAGCTCCATAAACTCTCTGAATGAAAACGGGTAAATCACGAACTCCACATACCGTCCGGCAAGATAAGTGGCAAGCTCACCGGAAAGCAGCTTGGCGTTGGAACCGGTAATGTATATATCACAATCCAGCTCCACCCGGAAAGAGTTGATACATTTTTCCCAATCAGCCACCTCTTGGATTTCGTCGAAGAACAGATAAACCTTGCCGCTGATTTCTTTTGTTCTGCGAAGGATTTCATCATGCAATGCAACAGCCGTACAAAGGTGTGCATTGCTCATGTTCTCAAAATTCAGGGAAATAAACTGTTCTGGTTGGACCCCGTTTTGGGCAAGTTCCTCTTGGATCAGGCTCAGCATGACAGATTTTCCACTACGGCGAATCCCTGTCAGAACCTTTATCAGCTCATTTCCGATAAAAGGACGGATACGGCTCATATAAATTTCTCGTTTAATCATGTAGACCAGCCTCCCTTCTGAAACTGTCTATATGGTACCACGGCTATAACTGATTTTCAATACCGCAAATCCAGTTTTATCAGATATAATTGATAAAATACGAATTTCGACACAATCAGGCAGTTATACCGAGCGAAGTTTGGCTATGCGTTTTTATTGTGTCAGGCACCATTGTTTCATATTGAAATATAGTGTCTCTGTGCATGTTCTATATACCTCTGATTATATAATATTCAATTTATATAATCTCTCAAATGCTTTTTTATCAAAGTCTGCTTCTGTAATATATAGCTTTCTATCGCTATCAATGTCATTCTAACTCAATAGTCATATCAATTATACAATTAAAAGCAAAGATGCTGCTAACTGAATAACAACATCTTTGCTTGTTTAGAATGGGGATTATAAAATTTTAATGATAGTATACTGTGACATAAATATTTTTTAATGTTGCTGCTGCAACAGTTCCCGTTGAATACCTTGTAGATTCAAATTGAACATAATAATTTCCAACAGGGCTTAAATTATAATTGCCAAAATCTGCAAAAGTAAGAGAACTATTCCAACTTTTGCTGTCTGTATATCTGTCAAATGTGCCATCTCCATTATCCTCATCTTTAGCAACAAATAATTCGATGTTTCCACTACTTCCACTACTTTTTGTGGATGTAACCACTATTTTACTGATTGTGGAGCCTGACGGAACAGATGTGCTGCTGATTGTAAAAGAACCAAGAGCGGAAGTTGCCACTGTATCATTTGTTCCAAAAAAGGAATTTAACATTCCAACAGAATGTCGTGATGATCCAGAAGTTAATGCTGTCGGAGTTATTTCAAATGTCATTGTTTTCTCCGTCTCCGAATAATTTTCCTGAGTTTCTGCCGCAAAAGCTGTGACATTCATTGTAAAAAGCATGACAACACATACAATAATAGAAAAAAAACGTTTTCTCCTAATGAATCTACCTCCATACTTTATGTAATCATCCCCATCTAAATATACTAAATTGAAAAATCAAATCTTCCACCGATTTTATTATCCTCTGGTTTGATAGAATTCCATTCAATATTTTTAATTTTATCCAAAAGTTCATCTTTTGAATTTGCTTGAACAGTAGCTTTTTTTACTTCAATTTGCTTTAATTGTTCCTTTTTCTTCGCCTCTTTCTTCTCCGCAGCTTTCTTTTCCTGAATTTTTTCAAGATATTCTTTCTGACTAGCTGATGTTTTTTCTAATTGAGCAAAGAATGTTGTAGTTCCATCACTATTAAAAGAAATACCAAACTTTGTTATTTTTGTATCAGTATCTGCACTGTTTTCTATTCCGTTTGTCTTACCAAATGCTCTTTCAAATCCAAACTGAGCATTGATTTCATCCGACATACGCAAAGCACCTTCAATACTATGCATCTTTTCAGCATAATATTTGGGATCGGATGCCATCTTCTCCATTTCTTCCTTTGAGAAAATAACCGTAAACTCTTTATCACTTTGTGCTAAAATATCTTTAGCATTATCACCATTTTCAAAATCTGCAACCATAAAGTCCATATCTGTTCTTGAGCCACGCATATCTTTAAGCATTTTTTGTGCCTCTTTACTTAGATTTTTTTCGGCTATACTTTCTGTCACATTTTTCTTGACCTTATCATTTTCTGTTGTTTTCGCTGTTTCTTTTTTCTTATCTACTGTACCTGCCTTGTAGGTATTCTGATAACTTCCATAAACAGTACCCGTTGTATTCACATTCATTGACATATCCTTTGTCCTCCTTCTCTGAATCCGTTCTTTATTATTTATTGTTTCTAATATTATATATCGGCTTTATTCCGAAAACTATAATCCTCCCTGTTATTTTTATCCCATGATTATTGAAAATCTAAAATTTGAAATTCACTCTTAAATCAGATTATGCATTAAATATTATTGCTATTGACAAACCACCTAAATATGAATTAAAAGATACTTCTTGCTCAACAGAAAAAAGCAGCCTATTGCAAGTTTATTGTGTCAGGCACCAATTGTTCCAATGCAATTTCGGCATTTTTATCGCAAACGAAGCGGCAGAAGAAAACCTGAAAAAGAAACGGGATGGCAGCAACAAGTATCTCTATGAACTTGACTTTTCTTCAGCATTAAAAACAGCCAGAAAGTTCTTCATGCGCAGGGATTCTGGAAGGCACATCGATATTATCCGGCTGATGATGAAATATGTCCACGCAGTGAAAGACAGGTTCCGGCAGTTTCAACGGCCTCTCCGTGGAATCAGCGCAATTCATTTTGGATATCGGTAAGTTCTGCAACTGAATATCCTTCTTTTTGGCAGATGGACAGCATCTGTCTTTTTGGCATACCTGTTTTTGGCTTTTTGAGTTCAAAATATCGGATATTTGACAACAACTGAGCTATCGAACAAAACTTCGAACAACTGACTTAATGGCATTGCCATTGTTTTTCCATTTGTTCCTTTGATGAATCTTCTTTTTTATCTTCTTCACCAGTTCCTGAATCTTCTGGAAAGATTCTTCGCTGATTGTATGTTCCATCCGGCATGCATCATGATTTGCAGTTTCTGGAGATACCCTATCAGTTCTAAGAATTTATTAAGAAATTCTGCCGTTCTCCATTTCATATACTACATCGGCCACGTTCATTGTGGATACTCTGTGGGATACCAGGACAACCGTTTTCTTCTTGGCCGATTCTTTCAATGATTTTAAAATGATTCCCTCGTTTAAAGAGTCGAGGTTCGATGTAGGCTCATCGAGCAGGATCAGAGGGCATTCATGGAGAAATGCTCTTGCAATTCCGATTCTCTGTTTTTCACCACCGGACAGCGTATCACCCAGTTCTCCGACTTCTGTATCATATCCTTTCGGAAGTGTCATTATGAAATCGTGGATAGACGCTTTCTTTGCAGCTTCCATAATCTCTTCTCTGGATGCTCCCGGCTTTGCGATTGCGATATTGTTTGCAATCGAATCATGGAACAGGTGCGTTTCCTGTGTGACATAACTTTCCATATCTCTCAAATGCTTGGTCGGAATCTTGCGGACATCTGTACCGTCTACCGATACACTTCCATCCTGCACATCCCAGAACCGCATCAGCAGTTTTAAGAGCGTAGATTTTCCGGAGCCGCTCGCACCATGAATCCCTGTGATTTTACCCGGCTGTAATTTCAGTGAATAGTTATCTAAAATAACCTCATTATCATAAGCAAATGTTACATGCTCTGCCTCTGCTCCTGTAAATTCATGTTCCATGCTCTCTGCACCGGAAGTTTCCACGTCACCCGGAATTTCTTCCACAAGCGGTGTCTCTTCCAGAAGAGAAAGAACACGCTCACCACTTGCCAGTGTCTGGTTCAGGTTATTGGAAAGGCTTGATAATGCTACTACCGGTCCGAAAGAACCCATCATTGCGATGGTGCAGGTTAAGATTCCCTCGAATCCCATCGCACCTTTGTCGTACAGCCAGATCGTCAGTGCAAGCATTCCAAAAGATGCAAGCAGGATAACCATGTTCGTAAATGAACGCTGTGAGCCTTCCATTTTGCTTAATGATTCCTGCATTTCGGCAAGGTTCTTGGATTGCCCTGTCATCTGCTTTTTTCTCTTTTCACCCTGTCCGTACTGGATGGTTTCATCTAATCCACGTAAGGAATCCAGAACAAAACTGTTCAGTTCTCCGAAGCTTGTTCTAAACTCCATTCCCTTCTGGCTGCCACGTTTTCCATTCCACATTGGGATGGCTACACCGACAATCAGATAAGCTGTCAGTGCAAGCAGTCCTGCTAACCAGTGATATCTTCCGATAAAGATTACCATGATAATCGAGGTCAGTGTTGCGATCGCAATCGGGGAAATGGTATGTGCATAGAACACTTCCAGTAATTCAATATCTGTTGTAATAATAGAGATCAGATTTCCCTTGTCTCTGCCTTCCAGTTTCGCCGGGCAGAGCTTTCTTAAGGAAGCAAACACTTTATGACGAATGATCGCCAACAGTTTAAACGCAATAAAATGGTTACAATACTGTTCCACATAATGCAGGATTCCCCGGAGCACTGCGATCACGATCATGACTGTGATAATCGTCTTTACCGGGGTAAATACTAACCACATCTTCTCTACCGGAACGGTCATTCCGGCTACCCCGGTCAGAAGTCCATGCACGATGACCTGTCCTGCCAGTATTGTCAGGAAGATCGCACACAAGTAACCCAATGTTCCAAGGATAATTGCTGCCAACATGATATGAAGCAGGGGTTTTACTAACCCGATCAGGCTTCCCATGATCTGAATGGCACTTCTGCGTTTTGTTGTATTTGTATGTTCACTCATTATGCCACTCCCCCTTTTCCATAATTTTCTAGAGCCATCTGGCTTTCATACAGATGTCTGTATGCACCATTCTGGCTCATCAGTTCGTCATGTTTTCCACTTTCCTTGATTTCCCCGTCTTTTAAGAAATAAATCTTGTCGGACTTCACGACATTTGCCAGTCTGTGGGAAATCAGAAGCACCGTCTTTGTCTTTGCCAGTTCGTGAATCACATTCATGATCAGTTCTTCACTTTCCACATCAATATTAGATGCCGCTTCATCGAAAATATAAACTGCACTGTCTGTCCGAAGCAATGCTCTGGCAATCACCAGTCTCTGGCACTGGCCACCGGACAAGTTGCTTGCTTTTTCCAGCAACTGTGTCTGCAATCCATCCTGCGTCTGTAAGAAGCCTAAGAGATTGACTTTCTGAAGAACTGCTTCCATCTCTTCTTTCGTCGCATCCGGTTTTGCCATCTTCAGGTTTTCTTCTACTGTGCCTTTGAACAGATAACTGTTATGGCGGACCAGAACAACCCTCTGCATCAGATTTGTTTCATTCACTTCATTCAGCGGTACACCACCGATGGTGATCTCTCCGCTGTATCCCCGGTTCTTTGCTGCAAGGATTCCTGCAATCGTACTCTTACCACATCCGGATTCACCAACCAATGATACAAAACTTCCTGCCGGAAGATTTAAGTTGATGCCTTTTAAAATCTCTCTATCCTCTTCATACGAAAAATGCACATCTTTTAATGTAACATCCAATGCTCCGTCCGGCAGTGTTTTTTCTCCGGCCTGTGGTTCTGGTAAATCTAAAATCTTGAAAACCTTATCACTTGCTGCCATTCCATTCATTGCGATATGGAAAAAGGAACCGAGCAGACGAAGCGGCAGGAAAAACTCGCTGGCAAGCAGGACGATACATAACGTTCCTGCCACACTGATATTTCCTTTTAAGAATTCGGACACCGCAACTGCCATACCAATCGCTGCACCACCATACGCCACAATGTCCATCACACTTGTGGAATTGAGCTGCATGGTCAGTACCTTCATGGTGATCCTGCGGAAGTTCTGGGATTCCCCATCCATCTCGTCCGCTTTCTGCTGATCTGCCTGATAGATCTTCAGCGTCGTCAGTCCCTGCAGATTCTCAAGGAACGAATCACCCAGCCCGGTATAGATACTCCAATATTTGTTCAAAAGTTTCTTTGCGATCTTCTGTACCACAACGATCGAGATTGGAATCAGTGGCACACAGATCAACAGGATCACACTTGCCTTTACACTCACTCTGCAAAGAATGAGAAATAAGGTCAGTGGTGCGATCAGGCTGTAGAACAACTGCGGAAGGTATTTTCCAAAATACGTTTCCAACTGCTCAACACCCTCTGTCGAAACCTGTACCACCTCAGAAGAAGACACCTGCTCACTGTAGGAAGCTCCCAGTTTCAACATCTTGTCATAAATCTTTTCTCTTAAAATTCTCTTTACATCTACACATGCAAGATACGAAGACCTTGCTCCCATCCGTTCACATACAAATCGTATGATCACCACCAATACGAGGATCAGGATTGTCCTCTCAATCACCGGTACTGTCACCGCACGATAGACCACGCGCTCCAACAGGTCGGCAATCGTAAATACCGCCAGCACCTGTGAGAGCAATGCCACCCACTGCCACAGGATGGTGTAGACAATGTACTTTTTTGCGTGGGATAAAAGTCCCACCAGTCTTGTTTTAATCATTTGCTTTTTACCTACTCACTATTTTTCTTTCACACTACAGACCAGATGCCACACTGCCAGCACCGGATGATAGAAAAGCATCCTCGGTCCGGAAAACCGCATGACCTTCCGGATCTTCTCCCTCATCTCTGGCTTATAGCAATGCACCTTACAGTTCGCACAGAATGTTTTTTCTTCCATAAATGGACATTTCTGGCTTCTGAGTCTGGCATAATCTGAAAGTTCCTGACAGGAAGGACACATCTTTCCTGTCGTTTTGTCATGTTCCTTATGATTCTTCCGGCAGTACAGCCGGATCATCTCTTCCACGACATACTGTTCTTTCTGCCGCTTTTTTTCTACTTTGTTCTTTTTATTCATTTCTTTATTAGTGGAATTTTACAATTTTAGATAACACACCTTGCGTTTAGAACAAATGTTTGATAGAATGATTGCAGGCTTTACAGCCTAAGGTGCTACTTCACTTGACGTGAAATGGCGGTTCGCTTTGTGCGGAGAGTATATAGCTCCGATTACATAGATCTATCTCTCTTTTTGAGAGAATTCTTATGAAAGGAGGTATGTGCTTATGCTGACCATTGGTGACTTAATTGCAGTGATCTCACTGTGTGCGACTTTTTACAGTCTGGGTTACGCTCATGGGAAGCGTGATTCCAAGGCACAAAAATAACCGCCCCTTAGCCTAGGAAACTGAGAGCGGTTATTTTTACCATCTTTTTTTCATCAGGCGAACCGTCATCGGTAGCACCTTTTCTACTATTATATTAACACCGCTTCTTTTCTATGTCAAACATCTTATTCTATTGTCTGTCAAAAATCTTTTATTCCACTTCCATTTCTCCCGTTTTTACTGTCTTTACCCTTAAGAAGAAATACATAATGTGAAACACCCACACCACTGCCAGACAGATTCTTCCAACCGGCACATTCTTCATGCAGATAAATCCGATCGCCATAACTACGGTCACAGTTCCTACGATCTTGCACTTTGTTCCCATCGTCATGGCTCTTTTCTGGACAAAACTGTCCAGGTGTTTCTTATATAAATTCGTTCCTATGAACCAATCATGCAGTTTCTTTGAACTCTTGGCAAAGCAGAACAGCGTTGCCATGTAAAACGGAACAGTTGGCAGGATAGGAAGTACAATTCCTATCGTACCAAGTCCCAGACAAAGAAATCCAAGCACGATCCAGACTATTTTTAATGGATTTTTCATCTTCTTTCCTTTCATTAATTCATTTGCGTTAATTTTATTATTTTACACATTGTGTAATCGTTAGGGATTTGATAGAATAGACACAGGCTTTTCAGCCTAAGGTGCTACTTCACTTGACGTGAAATGGCGGTTCGCTTTGTGCGGAGAGTATATAGCTCCGATTACATAGATCTATCTCTCTTTTTGAGAGAATTCTTATGAAAGGAGGTATGTGCTTATGCTGACCATTGGTGACTTAATTGCAGTGATCTCACTGTGTGCGACTTTTTACAGTCTGGGTTACGCTCATGGGAAGCGTGATTCCAAGGCACAAAAATAACCGCCCCTTAGCCTAGGAAACTGAGAGCGGTTATTTTTACCATCTTTTTTTCATCAGGCGAACCGTCATCGGTAGCACCTTTTCTAATATCATATTAACACCGCTTTCATTCTATGTCAAACATCTATTCAATTATCAAACATCTTATACTAAAATCAGTTACTGTTCACACGATGTGCGACCAGCAACGCATCTCGCCATTTTTAATCGCCTTTGGCAATGGGGCGATATGCATTCAAGTCAAAACACGCATCCTCCGTGTCAATCAGCGGAGTGATTGACACGGGAGTGAACAGTAACTAAAATCACACCGCCAGCACAAACTTCCGTCCGTCTACTCTCGTCACGCCAAGCTCGATGCCATACAGCTCCCGGATGCTCTCTTCCGTAATCACTTCCTCCGGATCACCTTCCACCAGCACTTTTCCATCTTTCATTCCGATGACATTATCTGAATATGCGATTGCCTGGTTGATGTCATGCAGTACCATAATAATGGTAATGCCAAATTCCTGATTGAGTTTTTTTACAAGCTGCAGGATCTCGATCTGATACCGGATATCCAGATAGGTTGTCGGCTCATCAAGAAACAACGTCTTCGTTCCCTGACAAAGTGCCATTGCGATCCATACCCTCTGGCGCTGTCCTCCGGAAAGTCTTGATACTTCTCTGTCCCGGTACTCCATCAGGTTCGTGACTTCCAGCGCCCACTCGATCATGCGCTCATCCTCGGCACTGTCTCCCTGCATCATCTTTTTATGAGGGGTTCTTCCGAATGCTACCAGATTCTCAACAGTGATATCATCCGATGCACTGTTATACTGCTGGACGATGGCTACCTTTCGGGCAAATTCTTTTAAGTTCAGGTTCTGGATATTCTTTCCCTTGAGGAAGATATTTCCTTTCCCCGGATATAAGTTCTTCGTCATCAGGGAGAACAGGGTGGATTTTCCACATCCGTTCGCTCCCATGATGGTTGTGATCTTGCCTTCCTCGATCTTTAAGGATACACCTTTTAACACTTTATTTTTGCCATAGGCAAAGTGCAGGTCTCTGACTTCCATCGCAGGCTTGTCTGCCCACTTATCCGCTTTTTTCGCTTTCTTTGCTGCTTCATTCTCTGTAGAAGTCAAATCCATATTCTTTTCTTTACTTTGCATACTTCTTAGACCTCCTTAACAGTATGATGAAGAATGGTCCTCCGACCACACTCATAATGATGGATGCGGATACTTCATACGGAGCAGCTATCGTTCTTCCGATGGTATCTGCCAGTAGGAATGTAAACGCTCCGAACAAAGCACTAAATGGTACTAATGCCTTATGGTCACTTCCTACCAGGATTCTTCCGATATGTGGAACAATCAGTCCTAAAAAGCTGATCACTCCAGCTACTGCGGTGGAAATACTTGCAAGTAATACTGCTATCAGTGAAATCACGATACGCATTGCATTGACATTGATTCCCAGGCTTCGTGCTGTCTTATCTTCCAGTGCCAGCAGATTACACATCTTTGTCATGACCAGCGCCAGTACCAGTCCGATCACGACATATGGTACTAAGGTCTTCACGTCATCCCATGTCTTCATAGTGATATTTCCATTGACAATGGCTGCCACACCGGACATATTCCCACCGTTCATAGAATTTAACGCACTGGATAATCCGGTGAACATTGCATCGACTGCCACACCGACAAGGATGATTCTCAGAGGACTTAATCCCCCTTTCCATGACAGGCTGTAAACTAAGACAAATGCAATCACACCGCCAAGAAATGCAAATAATGGAATGAAGAAAAATAAAGTCGGTGCAAATGCGGTGATCAGTACTGCCGCAAAGCTCGCCCCACTGGAGATACCGATGATCCCCGGATCGGCAAGTGGGTTCTTAAGTACTGCCTGAAATAACACCCCCGATACCGCAATCGCTGCTCCGGCTAACATGGAGATAACGATTCGTGGGAACCGCAGGTCATAGATCGTTGCCACATCTTCATTGTATTCTACAAACAAACCTTTCAGCAGTTCCGGGAAGCTGACCTTCAGGCTTCCGATGTTCACTGCCGCAAAGAATAATGCCACAAGCAGCAAGATCATCACGATAAAAGAAATGGCTGCTTTTGCTGTCTTGTGATGTTTCCTTGCTTTATCCTGTGCGGAGAGGTTCTGGACTTCGGTTTTAGAAGTCTCAGAAGTATTCTGTAATTCTGTCTCTTTCATCTGTCCTCTCCTTTCTACTTGCTCTGCTGTTCGTTGTATTTCTCAGTTGCGTCAGAATCCTTGGCTTTCTTCTGTGCATTATCACTGGCTTCTTTTGCTTTCTGTGTATCTTCATCACTCTCCGGGTACAGGATCGGCTGTAACTCTTCCAGTGCCTGTGGATATTTAAACGTTGCACTCATGCCAAAGTATTCATACGTCAGGTCATAGACTCTGCCATTCTTCACTGCATCAAAATGCTGCCAGATATCATTTTCGGCAAAATCCTTGTTGAACATCTCCACGACCTGATCCGGCAGTGCATGGGCCGCACGCAGGATGATATCCGGCTCTTTGGTCTTCATATCTTCTGTGTTGACGGTCAGAAATTCCTGATCGGTGTCAGAATACACATTCTCACCGCCTGCCAGTTCCACCAGACTTCCCACATAGGAGTTCGGAGTGGCAATGATATAACTTCCCGGAAGTCCCATCAGGATCATCACCTTCGGATGGTCCTTGCCTTCGTTTTTCTTCTTATAGTCATCATAAAACTCGGTAAATTCCTTCACAAGCTTATCTGCCTGATCCTGCCGGTCGAAGATCTCACCCAGCTCCTGAATGGAACGGTACATACCCGGTACACTTCTGAGGTTTAAGAATGCCCAGTCAGAACCGATGGCTTCATACTTCGGCTGCAGGTCACTCTGTAAGGATACCGGGCTTAAGATCCAGTCCGGTTTTAAGGATGAAAGGATCTCGGTGTCAGGACTCATGGCTGTTCCGACCGTCTCTACATCCTTGTATCTGTCCGGGATGGTGGATACGGTACTGCTGCATACACCCACCAGATCCAGTTCCAGCTTGTCACAGATATCTGCGGTTGCCGGGGAGGTCGCAATGATCCTCGGCTCTCCATCCAGCTCCTGCACCTTCTTCTTCGCTGCTTCCACCGCAGCCTTTTCCTTCGGATCTGTAATCTTCAATAACGACTCTGCGGATTCCGAAGAAGTATCCGCACTGCTCTCGGTCTTTGTCCCGGAGTCACTGCTTTCCTTTCCCTGACTCTGATCGACACATCCGGCAAGGGAAAAGAGCATGGTCATCGCAAGCAGGACTGCGGATGCTTTCTTTAATCTTCTATTCATCATCGTCCTGTCCACCTCCCCAGCGTCTCCAGTTCTTACGGAAATAGAATACCACAGCAGCCACAACACCGATCAGGATCAGCCCGACCACCAGAACCGCAATTGCGATCTGAAATACCTTGTTTCCTGAAGTCGATGTGGAAGTACTGTCACTGTCTGCTGCATCTGCATCCTTTGCGGTAGAAAGACTTAATCCTTCTGCACTGTCCAGTGTACTGCTGTCCGTACTCGGAGTTTCCGATTCACTGCTTGGCTTTGCTGCTTCTGATATACTGCTCTGTAATTTCTTACCGGATGACGCACTGCCTGTGGAACTGTCGGATGAAGTACTTCCTGAACTCTGGAGAGAAGAATTTCCAGAGCTTATGCTGCCTGAAGAACCAGATACTGCCGACCCTCCATTGGAAGAACTCTCTGCTGCTGTTCCGTCACTTGCTGCACTTCCAGTTACCATCGTTGCATTCATATCAGTGTTATTACCTTCCTTGTAATCACTTGGGTAGAGATAGAATACAACATTTCTTCCCATTGGTTCTACATACATCGTTCCACGCACGATACAATTTTCACTTGGCACCTGAATTACGACATCGGCTGTCGTTCCGTTACTGTCAGAACCTGTACCTGTCTGTGCATACCCGGTACTTGACCAGCCGGAGTCACCGACACTCTGTACCTGAAAATCATGTCCACTGGTATAATCCATCAGACTCAGACGGATCGTCAGATAATAATTTCCATCATCTGCCACCTCTAAAATACCAGTCGGATACACGCATCCTTCTACCATTCCCTGTCCTGTGGCGTAAGAGCCTGCCCCGCCGGAATCTTCCACTGCTCCAGTTACCGGATGTGCATAGCACCGGTTGATGGTACAGGTATAGACACTACCTGTTGCTGCCTGTGCCTCCACTGCCGGAAAACCAGCCAGCAGGGCAAGGCTAAGTGCCGAAGCCATCACCACAGACTTGATTCTGTTCTTTATCTTTGCTAATTTCATCTTATTTTCTCCTGTTATACTAGAGAAGTCCCTGCCACTTATGTAGCAGAGACTTCCATTTCCTTTCTGCGTAACTGTTAAGATTCCGTCTGCCCGGCTCTGAACAGTTACCTGTCTGCTTACGAACTGCCTGTCAGATCAGGAAGCCATTCTTAAGCTTTTTATCGCTATAACGTTTACTTTGTAACTTTTCTTCTCTTGTACTCCATCAGTCCGGCAAGAAGTGCTACTCCACCGAGCAGAAGAAGCGCCGCCCAAAGAGTATTGTTTGCTACGACATCATCTGTCTTAACACTGGATGTACCCTTGAGGCTAGAACCTGTACCCTTTCCAAGACTGGATGTTCCACTCTTCAGACTTGAAGAACCACTTCCAAGTGAGGAAGAACCAAGTTTGCTGCTTCCAAGAGAATTGTTTCCGAGAGTATTATTTCCAAGTGAGCCATTTCCAATCGAAGAACCATTATTGTTATTTCCGTTGGAATTATTGTTGTTGTTATTGTTGTTGTTATTGTTGTTGTCGTTCTTATTAAAGTCCGGATTGTCGGATGTGGTTGCTTTTAATGAGCTCCAATCCAGTTTCAGGAATACCGGCTGTGTGCCTGTACCGGAACTGATTGCATCCATGATCGGAACAAATACCTGTAATGGCACATATCCATCATTCAGGGCTTCCGGAATCAGTTCGAATGTAACGACATCAGGATAGTTTGTTCCATAAGAATCAGATACTAATGTTCCATCTGCATTCTTCTGGTAACTGTCTACGGTAACATCTGCAAGATTTCCCTGTGGTGTTCCATACTTCTCATCAGGTGTGTAACCTGTTGTGAAGTATTTCAGCTGACTTAAATATCCAAGTTTCTGTCCTACTGTCAGACCATTGAAGTTCATGGTAATGTAGTATTTTCCATTCTTTACTGTCAGTTTGATGGTATGGTTAATCGCCTCATTTGACATAGAATATGTATTCTTGTCTACTTTCACCATTGTTCCGTAAACGGAGTAAACACCATCCGCAAGATTCTTGATATCCAGTTTTCCATCATTTTTCTTTGCTAACTGCTGGATTGCTTCTGTCAGTTTTGTCACCTGCTCATCTACAAGTTTCTGTGATGCTGAATCATTATCCATGACATTCTGTGCACGATTAATTGCACTCTGCAATGTTGCAAGAGAGCTTTCTGTGTAAACGTCTGTCTGGCTTACATATGTTTTTGCTTCTACAATCTTGCTTTCCAGTTTGCTCTTATCTACAACTTCTTTTTCTACCAGTCCATTTAAAGCAGTTGTCAGGGATTTCTCCGCTGCTGCAACTTCTGACTCTGTTGCTTTTGGATCTGCGGCTACATTCTCAGCCAGTGTAATTGCTGTATTCAGGACTGTCAGACTGTTGCTTTCGTAAACATCTGTTTTTGCTGCTTCCGCTTTTGCTTTTGCAATCAAGTCATTCAGATTCGTCTTATCTACAGCTCTCAAACCATCCAGTGCTGTCTGGAGTGCTGTTACCTGTGCCTGAACTTCTGCCTTGGTAGCATCTTCTTTTGCTGCCACTGCCTGTGCATTTGTAATCGCTGTTTTTAATGCTTCAAGTGTTGCAGAAGTATAAACAACATCTGTACGGTTTGCTTCTGCTGCTGCTTTTTCAATCAATGCATTCAGTTCTGTCTTGTCTACAACCTGAGTTTCTACTGCGTCTACGGCTGCCTGTAAAGCTTTCACCTGAAGATCAATTTCTTTCTGAGTAGAATTCATGTCGTTATACACATCCTGTGCTGTCATATAAGCTGCATTTAAAGCATTCCAGTATTCATCAGCAACATTGCCCTTAGACATAGCCTTCACCTGATCCAGAAGTGCTTTGATCACACTGTTATCTCTCTCAACGCCTGTCTCCTGTTTGATATTTGCCCAGTCGATAGAAACTCTGGCAACTTTTGTACCCTGACCTTCACCAATGCTTTCCATAACCGGAACATAAACCTCTACATAGAACAGGTTATCGTTCAGTTTAATCGGGATTGATAATTTCTTCGGATACCAGTTTCCTTCGGTATTCTTGTCATAATATTCAGAGTTCTTATCATTAAATAAATCATAAACGCCCGTGTACTCTTCCAGAGTTGTCGCATCGGAAGCTTCATATTTTACCGGATAATTATATTTGTTGTATTCAACAGTATCCATATCTACTTTTTTCAGTTTGTACAGATAACCTGTCATTCCGGCAAATTTCATGGACTGGAAGTCCATCTCTAAGGTTACTTCGCCTTTATCCGTCACTCTTACGGTTCCCATCTGAACCATAGAAGCATTTCCCATAGAATTTTCATCGGATGTTGCGTTGAGCAGTTTGATCGGTACGGAATATGTACCTTCAAAAATCTGCGGATATTTTTCAAAAAGATTACTCTGCTTGTTCTTAACAACAAGTGCTTCATAAGAAGAGGTCAGCAGTTTTGTCTGCTTTTCTACTTCTGCTTTTGTTGCATTGACATCAGCGGATACTTTCTGAGCAGATTTGATTGCTGCCTGGAAACTGTTCCAACTGTTGTCTGTATAAGTGCCGTCATTTGTCTTGGTCAGTGCATCTTCGATATAGCCATTTAATTCTGACTTATCTACTACATCATCCAGACGAACAAGTGCTTTCACTGCTTTATCCAGTTTTTCAACCTGTTCTTTCATTTCATCTGCTGTCGCATCAGATTTTGCTAATACTTCTTCAGCTTCCTTGATTGCAGACTTCAGATTCTCATAGCTGTCTTTTGTATAATTTGCTTCTGCATAATTATTTTTCGCATCGGAAACTACCTGATCCAGTTCTTCTCTTGCTTTTACTTCTTCTTTCATTACAAGACCTGCGGTTGCTGTATCCAAGGCTGTCTCTGCTGCCGTGATTTCTGACTGGAATGCCACCTTATCTGCCAGAACACTTTCTGCTGTAGCAATCGCATCAGTTAATCCAGCAAAAGATTCGCTTGTATAGTTTTTCTCTTTTAACGCTTTCGCATCATTCAGTTTTGATTCCAAATCAGATTTTTTAATTTCCTGTTTACTGCAGATTTCAAATCAAGATTTAACAGGAGTTCTGCTTCTCCGCTTTCTGTTGTTACTTTTACTTTGTGGTTTTCTACATTTGCAGGAAGTGCAACTACAAGTCTGCCTGCGTCTGTATCTGCATCTGCATATCCGGCACCTTTGCGATACTGCATACCGGTAATTCCGTCCACGTACAGATAAGCAGTTACATTGCCATCTTTATCTGTATATAAACGAGCAGATTTTAATCCCGCATTCAAATCATTCGCTGTTCCATCCTGATTGGTAAGTGTTGCCTGTACTTCGTAAACACCTTTTTCCATGGAAACGGCTGTTGACATCGGTACAAGTGCATCTACTGCTGACTGAAGGTCTGCGGATGCCTGATCTGCATTTGCTTCTGTTACCTTTCCTTCCTGAGCAGCGATCACTGCCTGAAGGTCTGCCCAGCTTTCTGCTGTATATTCTGCTTCATTTAATGCCTTGGCATTTTTCAGAACTTTATTGTATTTGTCAAGTCCAGTTGCCTCTTTTAATCCGCTGATTGCATCAGAAATTTCTTTATCTAATGCTACGATTTCCGAATCGTTTGCAGAAGTTGTTCCGTCGATTACCTTCTGAGCTTTTGCTACTGCGTCAGATAATACTTTGTAAGATTCCTCTGTATAATTGTCGGCTGTATATTTAGATGCTTTATCAACTGCTACAACTAAAACAGATTTATCGTGGGTTGGCTCGTTAATTTCCGCTACAGGTGTTAAACCAGATAAAGTCATAAATGCCGTTCTGCATCCTTCACCAGATCCAGGAACTTTATTCTGAAGTTCATCCATGATAGGGACAAAGAAGTTCAGATATACCCCATCATCTCTGTCCGCTGATTCCGGGAACTCAAATCCAACTGTCTTTGGATAATACAGATCATACTGTTCTGCATAAGAATCCATATCTGTGCTACCCGAATCATTCAGATAATAACTGTAATAATCAAGTGGTGTATATTCACTTAATACTGGAAGTCCATTTTCTTCTGTCTGTTCATTATTTGCCCAGAATATTCCATTGCTATATCCATAACGACCAGCGATTGTAATTCCCTGCGTATCAAAATAGATATGTTTCTTTCCATTTTCAACTACTAAGCGTGCAGAATCATTAACAACCGCCGAATTACTCATAGATAATCTATCCGGCTGAGCCTGTTGCCACATAGTAACATTAACATTATAAACTCCGTCTTTTATTTCAGAAATGTCTGTCTTATCTGATTTTTCTGAAATTGCCAATGTATTATATACGCAAGTAGTTCCTGTTATAACTAACTCATCACCATCCATCCGGATACTACCATCTTCATTTTTATAAGAAGAATTTCCAAAGTTTTCAATCGGATTAAATATCTGGAATACCGGAGCACCATACCATTGAACTTCAATTTTACTTGTGTCCCAGTCCTCTGGTATCTTAACTCTAAGTTCTACCGCTCTTGTCGGTTTAACAGTTGTTCCATTTACATTTATTCCCAAATTATAAATCAAAGCCTTTGATGAACTTCCTGCTAAAAGTGAAAAATATTTATTATATTCACTATCTTCATCTGTATTCTCTTCCAGTAACTCTGCTTTAAATTCCGGATTATCACTACCTACATTGTAGCTGTCTGTTATTACGGTTACACCACCGTCGGTTAAACGTAAATCTTTCTTGGCATTGCTTTTTATTCTTGCCTCTCCATAATAGGTTTTTCCATCGGTTGTTTGAACTTTAATTTGTTTACCGAATACAGCCTCCTGTAAGTTAGAAAATGTAAGAGAAATTTTTCCATCACTTAAAATATTGTCTGAATAAACAGAAATTGTTTTATCTCCTACTTGTTCAGCCGAATATGCATATTTATACTGTAAAAAGTTTGTATTCTCTGTAGTAGAAGTTGATTTATCTCCTAAATCATTTATCCCATTAAGTACCTGAACTGATGCAATGTTATCCGCATTTTTAAGTTCTGTTGAAACTTCCATTTTCTGATTATCGACACTAATGTCATTCGTTCCAGCGAAATAATCATTTACTTCATTCCCTTCTACAGGAAACGCATAAAAATTTACCGGTTCTCCTGCTGTTGTTGAAACTTTTGAAATTTCAAGACCTGCATTTTTATAACTAGAATCGCTCAATTCATTTACCGTTTCTGCTTGACTTAAATCAAATGTAAATTTTCCTGAGTCTATTCCCGAAGCATAAGTATATTTTTTTCCTACCCTTTTATATCCATAGCTGCGAAAACTCTTTACATAAATTGATTTTTCCAAACTATCAACATCAAATGAATACCATGAAACTCCTGTATCTGCTGTCTGTACATCCACATTCTGGATATATTTTTCATTCCACTCTTCACTTATGTATCTGTCTATAGCTGTTCTGACATCTTCTGCTGTATCTTTTTCAAAAATATACGATTCTGGTAAATTATACGTTCCAAAAAGAGCATTCCTCGGTTCTGTTTCATCAGATATAACCCCTGGTTTTGAAAATTGTAATACATCTATTTTATTGTAGTTTTCTATCTGGAGCGTTACATGATAAGTATCATCGCTATTTTTACTAACAATCGCAACATTATCTATAAACTCTGGAATTCCTCCGAGTCCTCCATAATCTCGAATTGATTCTCCAGTCACATCATAAAACGTCAATGGTACAAGATAAGATTTATTCGCTTCTATGCCAGATGTATTCGTTTCTGTCTTTGATACATCTTCTTCTGTTTTTGCAAACGCATCTAGTCCAGACGCCCCGAGCACCATACTTGCACTTAGAGTAAACGCTAATAATTTTTTTATTATTTTCATATTGTCTCCATTCACAAAAAGGCTGCTACGCCAATTGTACAGCAGCCTCTCCTAAATAATTATGTCAATTATTCAATTCCTGTAAGTTTCAGATATCCAGTTGCACTCATCGGCATAATTCCTACGTATGTTGTGAACTTTCCAGTAATCACGCAACCCTCATAAAACATTGAAGCATCTAAATCTGTGAATGTAAAATAATAATCTACTACGTCACCTGAGCTGTCTTTAACAGGCTCTTTAGCTGTTCCATTGATTTCCATTTTTCCCAAATGACCTGTAAGTCCTAAATATTTAATTTCATGTGTATGAACAACCAGTGTTGCTTTTCCATTAGCATTTATAGTAATGTCAGCCCACATGTCATTAACTGCTGCATCACCCATTGATGGATTGGTGCACTCTGCATCTTTGTAAAGATTCTGATTAGCAGTATATGTTCCTGCCGCTAATGCTGTAGAGTCATTTTCAGCCGCAAATGCTGTAACTCCCATTGCCAGTACCATTGTTGCTGCTAACAGTGTAGCAACTAATTTCTTGATCTTTCTCATAACTGTAATCCTCCTTTTCGTTTTTTGGCATTAGCTTTTTGCTAATAAATTTTTAGTTATGATGTTTAGAGTTCTACGAGAATATTTCCGGTTACTCGTATCTAACTCCTTGTCTGAAAGATACCATAATTCGCCATCCAATGTCAACTCCATTTTTTACAAGTTTGTTGCCTGAATTGCAACAAATAAGCCGTTATTTTCTTTGATTTTGTTGCTATTCAGACAACAATAGACGTAAAAGTGCCGTTATTGATAGTGTTTTATCAACAACGGCACTTTATTGAAATTTTTTCTTATTTTGTTACATGATATGCGTAAATGAGAATTTTTCTCACTTCTTATTTATACCCAGAAATATAACAGTGCAGTGCTTTCCGGCATGTGCATTGCTCCTACACTGCAGGTAACGGTAACTGGTACAATTCCCATCGTGCCAATCCCCGTCCATCGGTGGATTCTGCACGCTTCCATCGGGATTTTCACTATATTATTCTCTATTCTTGCTTCTTCAAGAACTTCATTATGCTCATACTTCAATGTTTTCAGTTTTCCAGCCATCATTTCACCACTCACTCTGGAGTGTGCAGCCATCTCTTTCAACTTTAATTCCAGATAGCTTTCTCCATTCTCCTGAACGATTTCGGCTATTTCTTCAAATCCTCTCATCGCCATAGAGTCTCTTCCCTGCCCCTGCTTTTTATTCATCCGGTAAAGCCGGAACACTACCGGATGCCTTTTACATTTCTGCAGATTGTGCTGTATCTCCTGATCCAGTTCATTCTCTTTTTTCTTATATACTGATTTTTTCTCTGCATAGGCATTGATCATCAGTTCCAGCATGTGGATGTCGATATTCTCCACCATAACATCCAGTGATTCCTCGATTTCTTCCGGTTTTGCACCGATTTCTTCCAGATATTTTTCAAGATTCTCATACAGGTTGGAATATCGTTCCAGCCATTCTTCTCCTGCAGGAGTAAATTCCAGTGATTCTGTCAGAATTCCTCTTTCTATGCAGCTCTTAAAATAGCGGTTCACCGTTGAACGGTTCACGCTATAATATTCTGCGATACTTCCCTGAGCTCCACGTTTCTTTTCTACTTTTGACAGGCGTTGTAAATATTGCAGTTGCAGCATTGTAGGTCTGTTCTGTCTCTTTAGATGTTCACCTTTTTCCATTTTCTTGTTCCTCTCTTCGTCACCATACATGAATATTCAATTCCCGATAATCGATTGGCAATGGCTTCTGATCAAAGCGTGTAATCGCAATGATTGCCACTGCTTCTGTAATCGGGATTCCTGTATTGGCAGTATAAGTACAGATGTCTGTCGGTAACTGATAAACACCTTTTTCTTCTTTCGCCTGTATCCATTCATCATCTCTTCTGTACCATACATAGCCGATGGATTCGTCCTTTTTTGTCCTGAGCAGGAAGCAGTTCTGGAACTTTTTCACTCTTAATATAACAGAATGTTCCAGTTTCCCGTACTCTGGTGCAAGGAATCTTGGATTGCGTCGTTCCGGTTCATACAGTCCGAATGCCATCGGGAACTCACCATCCTCATAAAAGGTATACAAGTCCATATCGTCATAAACTCTGTCGTATACGTCACCGTACTGCAGAAAGTTTTCAATTCCTTTTAACCCTTCCGGACTGATATAATGTTCCACTCTACAGGCATCTTCCTGCGCCCTCTGCTGATCCATTCCACTTACCATCTGGAAGAACTGTGTCAGTTTCTCATGGCGTGCAAGGCACTCCATACCTTCCAGTTTTCCCTTATCGCTCAGTTCCAGATGTCCGTTTTCCGGCTCGCACAAAAATCCTTTTTTCACCAGACTCCGCACCAGGCCTGCCGCTTCATATCCGGTTATATTCACTTCTCTGGCATACTCTTTCGATGTGATCTGTCTGCCTTGCCTCCACATCCGGTAGACATATTCCAGAAGATCTTCTTCCAGTTCGCCTCTGGCTTTTGTCACATCAATATTTCTGTTTTCAATCTTTCTTTCCATGTTACCTTTCCTACCTGTCTTTTTTAATATTCATCCGCTACACGATATCCGGTATTTTCTGCAAAAGCCTTCCATCCAGTAAGCATATCGTTTTTTTCTTGGAGCCTTTCTCTTTCTCTGCGGCAAACCCCAGATTACAGGTGAAATGTATTTCACCCAACCACTGCTGTTCGTACTCTATGTGAAATGCTGCGGCAGGTATTTTGATGCTGTGATCATTTACTTCTGCCTTCTTCCAGATTCCATACATGTTCTGATACCAGATTGTCCTGTCATCCTCATTTTCCGGATGCTCCGTTAGTTCCAACCAAATCTCCCAAGGCTCTATGTGCAGCCAGCCATCCCTTTCAAACCGCATATCTTCGATAGCTGCTTTTCTCTCTTTTCCAATTTCTGTGGTGTAAAAGGAATACCACATCTGATACTTTCCCGGTTTCAACTTCTTCCACAGCGTGTGGCAGTCTACACTTTTCGGAATGGAACTTCTTCCACCGTCATTGATAAATTTCCATAAATTTTCGATTTTGTCCGGATCGGATACCTCACACGCCATGAGTCTGCCATCCCTGTCTGCTGTCTTTTCATTGACTCCACTCATTTGCAAGAACTGATTCCAGCCTTCGGCTGCCCGTTGCAGTTGTCTCGCATACTCCGTTCCGCTTTCTGTCAGTGCCGGAATCTTCGCATCACTGTCCGTTTCCAGAAAGCCTTCCTCTTGCAGTTTCTTAATGTTCGTTTTCCAGTGATACTCGGTCAGGTCATAGTCTAATACGATGATTTTTTTGATCTGCTTATCATCCTCCTGCCGTTTCCGCATCTGGAAAATCGTCCGCAGAATATCTTTTTGCAGGTATTCTTTTGCCACTTTCTTTGTTTCCATTGCTTTTTCCTCTGTTTCTCGTTTTCCGATTACGTTTTGGTTAGTTGGTTCAAACTATGTAATTTTAATTATATTGTCCTTTTTTCAGGTTTGTCAATGCATTTTCCCCTACAACATTATAATTCCATATAAAAATATCACTTAGTGCGACAGCCCCACTTTTCTGTAAATAGCCTCTGCTTTAATAAAAATCTTAAAAAACTCCGAGATTCTTTCATTTTAGATTCCCTGATTTCTAAAATTTTTGCCAGCTTTTTCAAATTCATACACGCAAACGTAAGCCCGGCTTTCATTTCCATCCGTGCTTTTCCTATGTATTGAGTGTAACGGAAACCATGTTGTTCTTTTGCTGTTCCGAAAAGTCGCTCAATCGTTTCCTTTCGTTGTTGATATATTTCTTTGTTACCTATTGTATGGCGAATATCTTCTGCTTTCTCCATGTATTCTTCCCATACATGTCTGGTAATGACTTTTACATGATCTTTACTTTCTGTGCATTGATGCAAGTATGGGCAACTACTACAGAACAATCCGCAACTCTTATATTCACGATATCCATCTCGATTTGTTGTACTGTATTTTAAAACCTGGTTTCCAGGACAGACGTAACAATCATAATACTCATCGTAGGCATACTCATATTTTTTGAAAAAACCTTCTTTCGTCATTGGTCGTTTGTACGGAAAAAGAGGTTGGATTCCATCCTCCAAGAGAAGATGGGCGATGGCAGGCGTTTTATAGCCGGCATCCATTATCATCATATCCGGTTTGAAATCTTTTATTTTCTCATACAATAGCGGAAATGTACGGCTATCATGTTCGTTTCCGGGATGAACAGTATATCCTAAAATCCAACCATGTTTATCACAAGCTGTTTCTACTGCATATGCAAAAACATGTTTATGTTCTCCTTTACGAAACCAGCCACTTTCCGGATCGCTGGTGCTGCACTTTTGTGTTTTTGCTCCTTCCGGAATCTGAGATTCTGTTTCATCTGCAAAACTTTCTCCTCCGCTTGCAGTTGGTGGTGGAGAATCATTTTTATCATTATCTTTCAAAGGTTTCTTCCCATGTGCCGCCCGGTCTTTCTGAATTTCTTCTTTTAATTCCTGCTCGTACCATAATGCCTGTTCATGTGCCACCCGTTTTCTCATCTTTTTACTATTTGCACATGCTTTCACATGTGTAGAATCCACAAAAATATGTTCTGTATCCACCAATTTGAATTTCATGCATTCTTCTAAAATCTTTGAAAAAATCTGTTCAAAAAGATCTGTATCTTTAAAACGACGTGTATAGTTCTTTCCAAACGTAGAAAAATGTGGTACGGGATCCAACATATCCAATCCAAGAAACCATCGATATGCAACATTTACTTCAATTTCTTTGATTGTTTGCCGCATACTTTTTATGCCATAAAGGTACTGAATAAAAGGAATTTTAATCAGCATAACTGGATCCATACTTGGACGTCCGTTATCAGGAGAATATTTTTCTTCAACAAGTTCATAAATGAAGTTCCAGTTAATCGCTTTGTCTATCAAGCGAAGCATATGGTTTTGAGGAACCATATCATCCATACAAAACATCTGTATTTGTTCTCTTTTTTTATCTGCATTTTTCGTCATCATAAGCACTACCTCCTGATACCCTAATTATATCATGAAGTGCTTGAAAAACCTTGGAAAATAAAGTTGATAACCGAACCATTTTTCTTGGTAAATCTATGGAAAAAAGTTAGAAATGTGGAAAACTTGATAAAAGAAAAACCCGGACTTCTGTCCGGGACTTTGTCTACAGTCTGAAGCGGACCTTTCCGGTCCGCTTGAAACTTTTTATTTCCGTTACTGTTCACTATTTTTCGTAACAATCCACTGCAAACAATGGCTCTCCTGCTTTCACCTCACCCTCGGCAAGCAGTCTCACTTTCTGGTTTTCTTTCAGATCTGTGCAAAGAACCGGCGAGCAAAGAGACGGTGCATGCTCTGTCAGATATGAGACATCTATTTTCATCAACAGATCTCCTTTTTTCACACTCTGACCATTTTCAACAAACACTTCAAATCCCTGTCCATTCAGTGCAACCGTATCGATTCCGATATGCAAAAGCATCTCAAGACCTGAGTCCGTCTGGAATCCAAGCGCATGTTTTGTTTCAAATACAAATGCAACCACACCATCTTCCGGCGCCACGATTTCTGCCTCTGTCGGGGTCACACCTGCACCGTCTCCCATCATCTTTCCTGCAAATCCTTCGTCCGGTATCTCTGCTACTTCCACCGCTTTCCCGGTAATCGGACTTGATATGATGATTGTCTCTGTCACTTTTCCTTCGTCTTTGACTGTTTTCTCTGTCACAGCGTTCTCCTCGGAAGAAGATCTCTCAATCACCTCTTCTGTCTCTTCCAAGCTATCATCCGCTGTTTCCAGATAATCTTCCAGATTCGCCTTGATCACAGTCACCTGTGGTCCATAAATGATCTGCACTCCCTGACCTTTTTTTACGATTCCTCTGGAACCACTCTGTTTTAAAATATCCTCATTTACTTTTCCTGCATCTTCGACTGTAATACGAAGTCTTGTCGCACAGCAATCCACATCACTGATATTAGCCTTTCCACCAAGTCCCTTTGTGATAAGTGCACTCACCGGATCCATATGTGCCTCATTTGATGTCGTCTGATTCCCTTCTTTTCTTGCATTTACATCTGCTTTTGTGTACAGTTTTGTCTCTGCATCCTCATCTTCACGTCCCGGTGTCTTAAAGTTGAACTTCTTGATCATAAACGTGAAAATCGCATAGTATAAAATAAAGTAAATAATTCCAACCGGAATGACTCTCATCCAGCTTGTCTTTTCATTTCCCTGTAAAATTCCAAACAGGAAGAAATCAAGGAATCCTCTTGAAAATGTAAGTCCTACCGCAATATTCAGCATATGCGCCACCATATACGCAGAACCTGCCAGGATGACCTGAACAACGAACAACGCCGGCGCCACAAATAAGAATGAAAATTCCAACGGCTCTGTGATACCCGTCAGCATACATGCCAATGCTGCTGAGAGCAGTAATCCGCCTGCCGCTTTTCTTTTTTCCGGTTTTGCACAGCGGTACATCGCAAGCGCAGCACCCGGAAGTCCAAAGATCATAAATATAAATTCACCTGAGAAATATCTGGTTGCATCTGCACTGAAGTGTGCGATATTCGCCGAATCCGCCAATTGGGCAAAGAAGATATTCTGACCTCCCTGCACAACCTGTCCAGCCACTTCCATACTTCCGCCGACACCTGTCTGCCAAAACGGCATATAAAACACATGATGCAGTCCAAACGGAATCAAGGCACGCTTAATAATACCAAAAATCAAAGTTCCCGCATATCCGCTTCCTGTAACCAGCCCTCCAAGCGCATAGATGCCATTCTGAACCGGCGGCCACACAAAATACATACCAATTCCAACAAACATATATACAATTGTAGAGATAATCGGAACAAATCTGGAACCTCCAAAAAATGACAATGCATTCGGAAGTGCGATTTTGTGGAAACGGTTATGGAGCGCCGCAACACCAAGTCCGACAATGATACCCCCAAATACACCCATCTGAAGAGACTGTATTCCACATACAGATGCGATTGTTCCTTCCAGCACATCTTTGGCAATCTGCCCATCCGCTGTAATTTCCCCTGTTACTACCAGCATACCATTGATTGCCACATTCATAACAAAATATGCAATTAATGCAGATAATGCCGCAACCTCTTTTTCTTTTTTTGCCATTCCAATTGCAACACCAACCGCAAAAATCAATGGCAGATTATCAAACACCGCACTTCCGACCTTATTCATGATCGTAAGCAGTGCATGGAGCACTGTCCCGTCTCCTAATATTTTCTGAAGTCCGTATGTGGCAATTGTTGTCTCATTTGTAAACGAACTTCCGATTCCAAGCAGCAGACCCGCCACCGGAAGAATTGCAATCGGAAGCATAAAAGATCTTCCGATTCTCTGTAAAATACCAAAAATCTTGTCTTTCACCTTTCTTTTCCCCTTTCTTGTTGACTCGTTTGGCTCTTATGAAGATACTTTGGAGTTTTACATGTATTTATGCAACAAAAAAGCATTAACCTACAAAAACATCCAAAATAACGTTCATGTAAGGTTAATGCCTGCCGTACAGTTACACACCCAATATACCTACATTATAAGTTCTTCATCGGGAAATGTCAATTTATTTTTTCTCACTGTTCCCACTCTGCCCTATAAAAGTTAGCTCGCTTTCTAAAAATTTAATATTTCAAATCCAACACAAAAGGTATATTTCGATTTATACTAGCATACAGGAGGGATTTTATTATGGAAAAGAAACACTTATTTTCACTCAGAAGCTTACCAATCGGAAAGATTTTACTTCTCTTTTTGCTAATTTATATTGCGCTGCTTGCCATTCCATATATTCAACACAAGAATGTCTCTGTATCTTATCAGAAAAAGTTCGCAAAACAGTCATTTTACAGTGATACTGCCGGTACGGAACGGGTTGCATATATCAATGACAACACAGATGCCTTATTGTACCGATTACATATGTTTGACGAGGCAAAAGACGAAATCATCCTCTCTACTTTTGATTTTAATGCGGACAAATCAGGGCAGGATATGATGGCATCTCTGCTGCACGCTGCTGACCGTGGCGTCTCGGTTCGCATTTACAATCCTATAAATCTTTTAAAACCTTGGAACTTACAGGCAAGGATGCATGACAAATACGTCATTGTCGACCAGAAAATGTATCTGCTCGGCGGAAGAAATACGACAAATTTATTTCTCGGCGACTACTCCAGGTCCAAAAATATTGATCGTGAATTATTTGTCTATGAGACGGCAGAAAACGACTCTTCCTCCATTCGCCAGCTCACTGACTATTTTGAATCTGTCTGGGCTCTTTCTGACAGCAAAGAATATACATGCAAAAAAATGACCAAAAAGATTCAAAGCTGTAAAGCAAAACTAGAAAATCGGTACACTTCTCTAAAAGAAAAATATCCGGACGCTTACAGTACATGGGACTATGAAGCACTCACACTGCAGACAAATAAAGTATCTTTGCTCTCCAATCCAATCAAGTCCGAAAACAAAGAGCCGTGGATGTGGTATTCTCTTCATCAGCTCATGATGCAAGGCGAACAGGTGCGTATCTACACTCCTTATATTATTTGCGGAAAAGAAATGTATCAGGATCTGACAGAACTTCACGAAAAGAACATTCCGGTGGAGATCATCACAAATGATGTGGCAAGCGGTGCAAATCCTTGGGGATGCACAGATTATCTGAACCAGAAAAAAAACATCTAGGAAACCGGCGCCCGCGTCTATGAATTTATGGGAGCTCATTCCTGTCACACAAAAGCTGTTTTGATTGATGACCGCATGAGCATTGTCGGCTCTTATAATATGGATATGCGAAGCACCTATCAGGACACCGAACTGATGCTTGCAGTGGACTGCCCCGAGTTAAATTCCATCATCCAAACTGAAATGGAACGCGACAAAACATACAGCAAAACAATGGGAAATGACGGAGAATATGATTACGGTGAAAACTATCACTCCAAAGATTTGAGTTTTGGAAAAAAGATCTTCTATGCCATACTGCGTGTGATAACCATTCCACTTCGAAGATTCTTGTAACACACAATGGTTTGTTTTGTTAATGTTGTATAATTTTATTTGTTAAAACATAGACAAATGCCTCCTGTTTTTGTCTATATTACCGTTTTTTTACAAGTAGTCTCTATATACTTGACCATTTTTATCCAGTATTATATAGTAAATACAACCCGAACAGGATTGGGCGAAATGACTCAGGAGGTATGTATTTTATGCTGTTTACAAAAGAATGTGATTATGCGATCCGAATTATGAGAGCGCTCTCAGACGGAGAACTTGTCAGTGTCTCCAATATCTGTGCAGCAGAGCAGCTTCCTTCTGCAATGACATACAAAATTACCAGAAAACTGGAAAAACAGGGTCTTTTAAAAAGTTGCCGCGGCACAAATGGCGGATATTGTCTGAACCGGACATTATCTGAGATTTCTCTCTATGACATCTGTGCCGCCGTAGACCCTGACATTCTGCTTTTAGAGTGTATGAAAGACGGCTATCACTGTTCTATGAACAATCAGCAAAAACCATGTCTGGTACATCGGGAATTCTGCCGCCTGCAATCCATGCTTTTGCAGGAGATGCGTCAGAAATCTTTATCTGAATTATTTTTCGGATAATTTGTATACTCGAAAAATGTGCCAGGCATATTTTTCAGGCCTAATCTTTACTATTTTAGTCAAGTTTAAAAGGAGGATTTTATCATGAATCAATGTTATGGATGTACAACTTGCAAAAGCGCCGATAAACCTTTAGAAGGATTTATCCGTTCGCTCCCAGTGGAAACTTCTCATCACCGTGTGGAGGGTCAGAGTACCAAATGTGGCTTTGGTCTTCAAGGTGTCTGTTGCCGTCTCTGCTCTAACGGGCCTTGCCGTATCACTCCGGAGGCTCCAAGAGGTATCTGCGGCGCCAACGCAGACACGATCGTCACCCGAAACTTTTTAAGAGCAGTCGCTTCCGGCAGCGGATGTTATATACATATTGTTGAAAATACCGCATTGAATTTGAAAAAAACAGCTCAGATCCGCGGTGAATTAAAAGGATTGAAATCTTTGGATCATCTTGCTGAATTATTCGGTATCACAGATGAGGATATCTATGTGAAAGCTGAGAAAGTCGCCGACTCCGTTCTTGCTGATTTATATAAGCCTGAATATGTATCCGCTGAATTGATTGAAAAAATCGCATATGCTCCGCGCATCAAGCGCTGGAAAGAACTCGGTATCATGCCAGGCGGTGCAAAAGCAGAAGTTTTCAAAGGTGTGGTTAAATGTTCCACAAACTTAAACTCTGACCCTGTCGATATGCTCACTGACTGTCTAAAACTTGGAATTTCAACAGGCGTATACGGACTGACACTGACCAACCTTCTCAATGACGTACTTCTTGGTCAGCCAGAACTTCGTCTTGCTCCGGTCGGACTTCGTGTCATTGATCCGGATTACATCAATATCATGATCACCGGACATCAGCATACGATTTTTGTCGATCTGCAGGAAAAACTCATCTCCGAAGAGGCAAAAAAGAAAGCTTTGGCAGCCGGTGCAAAAGGGTTCAAGTTGGTTGGATGTACCTGTGTGGGACAGGATCTACAACTCCGTGGCGCTCATTATACAGAAGTATTCGACGGACATGCCGGTAATAACTACACAAGCGAAGCAATTCTCGCAACCGGAGCAATTGATGCAGTTTTGTCCGAATTCAACTGTACACTTCCGGGTATCGAGCCAATCTGTGACGAGCTGAAGATCAAACAGATTTGTCTGGATGATGTAGCGAAAAAAGCAAATGCAGAACTGATGCCATTTGAATTTGAACACCGCGCAGAACAAAGTGATCTCATCATCGATAAAATTGTGGAAGCTTACAAAGAAAGACGAGGATGCGTTCCGCTCAATCTGATGGAAGAGCATGGAAATGACCATACGTTAACCGGTGTAAGCGAAGGCTCCTTAAAATCCTTCCTCGGTGGGAAATGGACTCCTCTCATTGAACTGCTCGCAGCAGGTGAGATTAAGGGAATTGCCGGTGTCGTAGGCTGCTCAAACTTAACAGCCGGCGGACACGATGTCTTAAGCGTGGAACTTACAAAAGAATTGATTTCGCGCGATATTCTTGTTCTGACAGCCGGATGTTCTTCAGGAGGAATCGAAAACTGTGGCCTGATGACACCGGAGGCTGCCGAATTAGCCGGACCTCGCCTGCGTGCAGTCTGTCAGAAACTGAATATTCCGCCTGTTTTGAATTTTGGTCCTTGCCTTGCAATCGGACGTCTTGAAATTGTTGCGACAGAGATTGCCGCAGAACTTGGTGTTGACCTTCCTCAGCTCCCGCTCGTTCTGTCTGCCGCTCAATGGCTTGAAGAGCAGGCACTGGCTGACGGATGTTTCGGATTGGCTCTCGGTCTTCCGCTTCACCTTGGACTTCCTCCATTTGTAACCGGAAGCAAGACTGCCGTGAAGGTTCTGACAGAGGATATGAAAGAACTGACCGGCGGACAGGTGATTATCAACGATGACGCAAAAGCCTCTGCCGATATTTTGGAACAGATCATTTTAGAAAAACGTCAGGGCTTACAGATATAGGAGGTGCTGCTATGAGAAGAATTATGATCAATGCCTCTCTCTGTGACGGCTGTAAAAACTGCACCGTCGCCTGTATGCAGGCACACAGGGATACCCCTGGAACCGTCTATGACTTAGACCTTACGGATATTCACAATGAATCTCGCAATCACATTGAAAAAATGCCGGACGGCAGTTACCGCCCGATTTTCTGCAGACACTGTGATCTACCGGAGTGTGTCATGTCCTGCATGAGCGGCGCCCTCTCCAAAGATCCGGAAACGGGAATTGTCTCTTACGACGAAAAAAAATGCGGCTCTTGCTTTATGTGTGTCATGAACTGTCCTTACGGCGTTTTAAAAGCAGACACCGCAACCCATACAAAAGTCGTCAAATGTGATTTTTGTATGAAGGACGATGCAAAGCCAAACTGCGTGAAATCCTGTCCAAAGAAAGCAATCTATGTTGAGGAGGTGTCTTTATGATTCATGTAATTATCGGAGTCGGCGCTGCCGGTATCACCGCCGCAAAAACAATCCGTGAAAATGACCCGGATGCTGCTATCACAATGATTTCAACGGATGAGCATGTACATTCCCGCTGTATGCTCCACCGCTATCTGAGTCATGAGCGTAATGAGGATACGTTGTCCTTTGTAGAGCCGGACTTTTTTGAGACTTATCGGATTCAATGGAGAAACGGTGTCTCTGTCCGCACCATCGACACCGCAGAACAGGTCGTTGTTCTCAATGATAACACCTGCTGTTCCTATGACCGTCTGCTGATTGCAACCGGAGCAAACAGCTTTATTCCTCCGGTCGGACAGTTTCGGGAAGCTAATAATGTCTTTGGCCTTCGTCACCTGTCTGATGCGCAGGCAATCCGGTCTCTTGCTGATCAGGCGAACCGTATCCTTGTAGTTGGTTCCGGATTGGTCGGCATGGACGCTGCATACGCATTTTTAGAGCGGGGGAAAGATGTAACCGTTGTAGAGATGGCAGACCGCATTCTTCCGATCCAGCTGAATGAGACCGCCGGCAATGCGTACAGAACTTTATTCGAATCACATGGCTGCAAATTTCTTCTCGGCAAAAAAGCATCAGAGACACATATGAACGAAGCCGGCGCAATTGATTTTGTTCTCCTTGATGATGGAACGAAAATTGACTGCGACCTGGTGATCGTTGCAGCCGGTGTCCGCCCTGCCGTGGAATGTGCCCTTGATACTCCAATTCATGTAGACCGCTTTATTCAGGTTTCTGATACCATGGAAACAAACTGCCCGAATATTTATGCGGCAGGAGATGTAACCGGTCTTTCCGGAATCTGGCCAAATGCAATGAAGCAGGGACAGATTGCTGCGCTCAATATGTGCGGAATACAGGCGGAATACACAGACCGCTACGCCATGAAAAACACAATGAACTTCTACGGGCTCGTCACACTCTCCCTCGGTCGCGGTGTTGCCGAGGAAGGCGATATCGTGCTTGAGGAGGAAGATGCTCACAATTACAGACGTGCCATCATCAGAGATGGAAAGCTTGACAGCATCTTACTACAGGGAAAAATTGACTATTCCGGTATTTATCAGTATTTAATCAAAAATCAGATTGATTTATCCGGAAAAGAACAAGATATTTTCCATCTTTCCTTTGCCGATTTTTATGGAGTCAAAGAAAATGGAGCGTATTGCTATCAGATATAACGTATAATGAAAGCGGCTGTGAGTTTGCCTCATAGCCGCTTTACATATTATGATTCTATTTTTCGTCTTTTTCTCACCACATACAACAATACTGCTACTCCCACAATTCCTGCGACTGGAACAGCAATGGCTGTAGTGTCTCCCGTTTTTACACTCTCCTTTTTGTGAGATGTATCAGAAGTTCCCTGTTGTTCGGAATCTCCCGAAGTGCCCGGATTCGGATCCTTTTTATCTTCTTCTCCGCTCTCTTTATCCTTGTATGTAAATTCAAATTTATTCAGCTTTTCTAAGATTTCAGATACCTCATTCGGTGTTGCATTTGGATTGTCCAATACATTTTTCGCCTGTTCTCTAAGTCCTGTAAACTCTTTCCATGACTCATCCGTCGCCTGACCTTGTGTCATATCTTTAATCTTATCATACTTTTCTTGAAGTGCAGTCTTATCCGCACGCAGTCCGCTGATTCGCTGTTTCAAAATGGCCGTCTTTTCATTTACCTCATCCTGTGTATATGTGCCATTTAACAATACCTCTGCTTCTCTGATACCCTGCTGCAGTGCCTCAAAACTTTCTTTTGTGTATCCCTCCGAAGAAATTGCTTTCGCTGTCTTAATGACCTCTTTCAGTTCCGATATATCTACCGTCACTTTCTGGAGATTTTCCCTTGCCGCTTCTACTTCCGCTGCTTTATCGTTCATCTCAGATGTACAAGTCTCTTCATCTGGTTTTTTCAAAAGTTCTGTTGCACTTTTTACAACTTCTTGAAGCGCAGTCCAGCTTTCTGTTGTATACTCTTTTTCATTCAGACCCTCACAAAGCTTCAATTCTTCTTCAAGCTTGCATCTATCCACCATTTCTTTCTTTTCTTTCCGAATCGTCAGTGCGCCAACCTCAACCCAGCCTCTTTTATCCTGTGCCTGTGTGCTTTTTCCCACTCGCTCAAACTGAATCGTATACGAGCCTTCTGCAAATTCCTCCTGCATCAGCTCTGTTCCTTCCACTCGGTTTTGCGCATATGTATCAATCTCTTCCTGATAAATTTGTTTTCCGGATTGATCCTGAAGCGTCACCCGAATGACTCCGTGGTCATCTCCTTTTACAGTCGGAACCTGTATGAAATGTCCGGTAAATTCATACGTCAACGGTCCCGCATTGTCATCTGCTGTCGCCTTGAATTTACCTGCCTGAATCCATTTGTCAGAGCCTTGCAGCTCTCCTGAAGGAACCTGTATCTCTTCAAATCCTCCCTGTTCCAAGTTATCTAATGCTTTTTGCAGTTTCTGCGCTGTCTGATCGACTGTTGGCTGCTTTGCACTCTCATCAGCCAAAACTTCTTTTGCTTCCGCAAGCACTTTCTTTAACTGGTACAACGACTCATTTGTATACTCGCCTTTCAGCGCTTCTTCTGCCCGTGCAATCAATGTCTCCAGCGCCGATTTATCTGTCTCCCCAAAGCCAAGACGGTCATATCTATTTGATAAAAATTCGGTTCTGGAATCCATCAAATCCTGTGATGCTTTCAACATTTCTTTTCCATCTGAAATGCTTTCTTCAAATGCATCTTTTAGTTCCTGCGGTGCATTTACATAATAGTCTGATGTACGGTCTGCTTCCTCTGCCAATCCAATCATGCTCTCCAATTCTGCTGCGTCACCCGCTTTATCTGCCGGAACACCTGCACAAAGTGGTGTCACCTCATACAGAGATGGTTCGCCTAAGAATCCTGCTTTCAGTATCACTTTTACAGAATCCGTATTGATCTCCGGAAATTCCGCTAAGTAATATGCATGATACCCTTCGCTGTTTCCATCTACATCTCCCACCTTATCATTGATATCCCCCATCTTTGTACCTTCGTACACTGTCTGGTAGGTTCCATCCACAAGCGCTTGAATTTCAAATGCACCAATCGCATTATTTCTTGACACAAAGAGGTCAAATTTCATCTGGCTGAGTAGCTCTGCTTTTGCAAATGTCAATGTGAGCTCCATCGGTTTGGAAGTATCTACACCTTTTGATGCCCATCTTGTCGCCGGATTTCCGTCAATCATCTTCTCTTTTGCATAAGTATCTCCCCAATGGTTTTCATGGGATACTACCAAATCTTTAACGGAAATACCTTCTGTCATATATTTCTTTGTATATACCTGACTGACTCTCTGCTCTTTATAGAACAATGCTGCTCTGACAACAGTGTCCTCCTGATCACTCAACTGAAGTGGTTTCTCGTAGTTTTCTGATGTCTTTCTCGGAATACTTCCATCTGTTGTATAGCGGATCTCATAATTTTTAGCATTCTCACTCTTACTCAAAGTAAGCGCCCGGTCCTCCCCAATGATTCCGGAATCTTTACTAAATGAAATCACCCGGTTCTCCATCTGTTTTTCTAATTGTGCCGCGGTATCAGTAAGCTGACTTTCTGCCTTCTGATAGTATTCCATATCCCCTGTGTTTTCCAGCAATGTATTGCGCAATTCTCTCAACTGATTGTAAATAGTATCAATCTCATTGTAGGCAAGCCCTTCCTGATCAGTCAGATAATATACGTTCTCTGCTTCTTGCAGATATGTGCGGTATAATTGATCCATCTGTTTTGCTTTTGTCAGAATACTTCCCAGTTCTTTTGAAGAACGGTCAATCGCCGACTGCAGTTCTTCTTTAATCTTGATCAGATCCGGATGGAGTTGTTTTAAAAATGCTGTTGCCTTCTCTTTCAATTCCTCCACATTCGTCTCAGACATATCAATTGTATACGTCTTTCCTGCTTTCGCTTCAAAAGAAATACGACCTGTTTCTTCTTCTTTTGTCACTTCAATTTCTTTTCCATCAGCATATACTTTTGCAGAAGTGATATCCTCATAAGATCCTGTAAATGTACTGCTTTCTTTGTCTCCGTCATAGCATACCGTAAATGTCTCCGCCACGCCGTTTGCCCACTTTTCTCCAATTGTAAAGTTGCCTCTTGCTTTCAGTCCCTGTACGCTTCCTTCTTCCCATGCGCTTGGAATTGCCGGAAGAAACTGTGTATATCCGGACTGTGACTGTACAAGCATCTCTGCCACACCGGATGTCAGGCCAAAGTTACCGTCAATCTGCCATACCGGAGTTCCATTCATCATAGTGTCTCCACCGCCGGAACCATGAGAATCAAATAGATTGTACTGAAGCCCGGAAGAATTTCCTCCAATCAGATGATTCAAAAGTGTATATGCTTTCTCTCCATTCTCTGTCCTTGCCCAAAGGTTAATCTTATTTGCCTTTGACCAGCCGGTAGAGTATTCTCCACGCTCTGTTAAAGACTGGATTGCCGCATTCATATACTCTTCATTGTCTTTGTTGATCAATGTTCCCGGGAACAGACCTACCAAATGAGATGCATGTCTTTGTTCTCCCAGATGTCCGATATTCCATCCGCTGTTTGGAACTTCGATTTCTGCAAGATCTCCTGCCTGTGCATAAGACTGGTTATGACCGTTCTTCTGTCCGACACGTGTCTCCTCATACCACTCCTTGATTCCATTTGTATCATTGATCTCAATCGGATCCAGTTTTTGCATCTTTTCTTCCCATGATTTCAAAAGTGCTTCGTCTTCTCCGACAATTTTTCCTGCCTTGATACATTCATTGTACAACTCCCACACAAGCGACTGGTCATAAGTTGTTCCAACTGCTGTCGGTCCCTGTTCCTCTGAAAAACTTGGTGCAACTACAAGTCTGTTCTGGCCGTTATATGGCGAGTTCTCATCGTTAATTTTCTGATACTCCGATGTCCAGAGATATGAATCCCAAAACAGAGCTGCCTCTTTCATAATCGGATAAATCGTATTCTTCAGATATGCCTCATCCTGTGTAAACTCATAATGCCACCAAAGATTTTGGATTGCCCATGCAGCCCCTGTCGGATTCCATCCGTATTCCTGTGCATTTGTCGGCGCTGTCATACCAAACGGATTGTTCTCTGTATGTACGGTAAATCCGGTATGATTTTTCACTGCTCCTTCAATTCCGTGCACTCTCTCCGCAGTCAGGCGTCCCGGCTCTCTTAACTTATCCATATAATCTACAAACGTTGTCCCACATTCTGCAAGATTCGTTGCATAAACCGGCCAGTAATTCATTTGTACATTCACATTGAAATGGTAGTCTCCTGTCCACGCAGAGTTGCCAACTGTCCACAATCCAACTAAATTACTTGGAAGTGTTCCTCTTGAACCTGCGATTGTCAGATAACGTCCATATTGAAATGCTAGCACTTCCAGATAATGCGAATAATTTCCATTTCGATATTCATCCACAAGCTGGTTCGTCGGTACTGATGTGCGCTGTTCTCCCAAATCCAGACTTACTCTGTCAAATAATCCCTGATGGTCTGCGATATGTGTTTCCTTCAACTCATCATAGGATTTCTTCGTTCTATTGTTCACACGGTCAGCGACTACTTTTTTCAAATCTTTGTTCTTATCCCGATATGTCGGATAATCATTCTTATAATCCGTCTCTGCCGCCATCACGATCATCACGCAATCTGCATCCTGAATCTGATAGACTTGATTCTTTTCATCTGCGCTCAGTTTTCCACCTGTCAGAACGAGCTTCATCGTTGTGCAAAACTTCAGATCATTGTCCTTTACCTTTCCTTCGATCGTACATGTCTGATTCTTTTCATCAAAAGTGGTCTTCCCTTCTAAACCACTATTATTAAGCTCCATTTTTACATTCAAATCAAGTTTTCCTTTTTCAGATGCAGAAAGCTCTGTCACCATCACCTGATCCGGATTACTCACAAAATGTTCCCGCTTATATGTCACGTCTTTGCAAGAAAACTCTGTCGCCGCAATTCCGGTCTGAATATCCAGCTCTCTGCGGTAGTCCTTTACATTGTTATCATTGATTCCCATCTTGGAAAAATCAAGCCAGATATCTCCGAAATCCTGATAACTTCCTTTGTTCAGATTATTCTCTCCCGGGAACTTAATCTTTGCCCCCATTCCGTAACCGCCAAGACTTTTGTCATCGTTGAATACATTTGTAGATTTGTCATCTAAAAGCTTTCGATACTCCTCAATCTCCGTATCGGTATACGCTGTTGCCTTATTCCCGAACTGATAATTTTGACGACTTGATGAAGGTCCACCTGTCCAAAGCGTCTTTTCATTAAAATGAATCCTTTCCTTTGCAATCCCTCCAAAAATCAGATTTCCCAGATTTCCATTGCCCAAAGGCAGGGACTGCTGCATCCACTCGCCGCCATTTGTTTCTGCTGTGTCGATCTTAGCCGGCGAAGTATACCATAATTTCAATTCTTGATTGATCGACTTTTCCGCGGATACCGGCAATGCCTGTTCCGACTCTTTTGCAAGCACATTCTGTACAGTTCCGGTCGGCATGACCAACACTGCGCACATCCCTGCAAGAAACTGTTTGATTCCTTTTTTCACCATAACCTCTCTTTCATCTTAGCTTCTTTTTTCTATTCTTTCCTCTTTCGATGATACTACCGCTATTATACATTGTCAACTTTGACAATAAATTTATTTATCGAACATTCTTTTTTGTTGTTTTATAATATAATAAATATTTTCAGGAGGAGTTGTTATGAAATATATTGACAAATTAATTTGGTCACGAGCAGAATTATTTGACTTTTTTTCTACTGTGGATCATCCATTTTACAGTACAACTTTCCGTGTGGATGTCACGCAGCTTCACAAATACACCAAAAGCCATGGTATTTCTTTCTATTATGCACTGACCTACCTGGTTACAAAAGCGATAAATCAAGTGGAAAAATTCCGCTATACAATCCATGATGGAAAAGTTGCACTTTTAGAAGAGCGGATTCCAAGTTTTACAGACATAAAAAAAGACAGTGAACAGTTCTATATTGTCACTGTCCGCTGCCAGGATTCCATGGAAAAATTCTGCCGTATTGCAAAAGAAAAAAGTCATACACAGACGACGTTTATTGACCAGACCGAAGAAGGCGACGAGCTGATCTATATGTCCTGTCTTCCGTGGCTTGACCTTACCGGATGTACCCATGAACGTAATCTGGATATCGATGATATGATTCCACGAATCACCTGGGGAAAGATCATGGCCCAAAACGGTCGTGAGACACTCGGAATGTCCGTGGAAGTCAATCACCGCATAATCGACGGCGTTCATATTGGCAGATTCTATGAAGGTCTTCAAAAAATGATTGATGAATTATAAGTCTCAGAATGTGTCAGGCTGTGTCACTGCACACAGCCTTTTTACATCTGTTTTCTCACAATCTGATATTCGTCTCCGAACTGATAGTACGGGCAATCCCGAAATTCTCCCCGAACAAACCGATACATCTCATCTTCATCCAGATTTTTCATACATACATAGTAATCATATTCTTCATCATACTCGTAATTCATACAACTCTCACAGTTCGTCTGAGCCATTTTTCTTCCTCCTTCCAATTCGTTCTTGCAATGTGATAACAAGATAATAACCTGCCGCTCCGGCTCCAAGCCCGACAAGCACTCCGCCTAAAATATCTGTCGGATAGTGCACATACAGATACATTCGTGAAAATGCAATCAAAACAGCAAGCACAAGCGAGACCTTCCAAAGCTTTTTCTTCCCCGCAAAATAAAGCGCCGCAACCGCCGCAAAAGATGCAGCCGTATGTCCTGACGGAAACGAAAAATCTTTTGGCGCTGTAATCAAAAGCTGCACTGCCTCATTGACATCAAACGGTCTCGTTCTGGCAAACAGATTTTTTAAAATTCCATTGCACACAATGACATCAATGCATAATGCCGCTGCCACGATCAATCCGCTCTTTCTCGTTTTCGGGATCAAAAGCAGAATGACCGCCAACACGATCCAAAAAATTCCCGCATCTCCAAGGTGCGTGATCCCAAGCATCATTTTATCAACTATTGGACTATGTAACGTCTGTAGCCAGTCTAAAAATTGTATTTCTATTCCCATCTTTTTCTCCTTATTTTCTAAAACCATTTTTTCTTTTTAAAGAACCATATCTCAATCAACACAATCAGCAGACAGATGCCGCAAATAACCACATATCCATACCGCAATGAAAGCTCCGGCATATGGACAAAATTCATACCATACCATCCTGCAATGAGTGTCAGTGGCATAAATATGGTTGTCACGATCGTGAGAAATTTCATAATCTCATTCTGCCTGATATCCACCTGTGTCTGATGCATCTCCCGAAGCTGCATGGAGTACTCCTTCAATTCCTGGACAGTCGAATAAAACCGTCCCGCCCTTTCACATAACAAAGAAAATAATAACTCTTCTTTCTCAGCCCCCTGCTCGGCCGCATTCTGCTTTAGCGTCTCTCCCATATCGGATAATTGTTCATAATAGGAACTCAGCACAGAAAGTTCTTTTCTGATAGCCAGAATCGTGCGGTTAAAATCTTCCAGATTGTTATTTAACAGTTCATCCTCGAGATCCTCCAAATTATCTTCATATCCTTGCAAAAAAATCATATCATCTTCCAGCAGATATTCCATAAATTTGAACAGAAACTGCAACGGAGATGCCGCATCTATATTCGGATAGTCCTTCATCTCTCTCAGCATCGGTTCTATCTTTGTCTCGTACTCAATAAAAATAAATCGGTTCGGTAATACACAGTATCCAAATGCTGTTTTTTCTCCTCGTAAATGTTCTTTTTGCGGAATTGCAAACGTCCCCTCCACTGCCTGACTCCAATTTTCCGCCTTGCAGAAACGAATGTAATGCAGTTTGCTTGACTCAAAACTTCTATGAAATAATTCCTCGTATCTTTCCGCAAACTTTTCAACTGACAAAATCTCCATATCCCACTTTTGGTCCATATCTACACACTCCTGTCTTCTGTCAATGCTTTGCCCTATTCTAACATACATTTCAGCATCTGAAAAGGGAGAGCATACCGCTCTCCCTCGTTAGAATTCACTATTTTACTCTTTTCTTTTTGCTGATCAATATTCCGCCCACTGCGACAACACTTGCAAGCAACCATGCCATTGGCAGACTACTTTCTGTTGTGTCACCTGTGTGAACTTCATGCTTGTCATCCGAATCTGGTTTCTGATCCTGCTGTGGTTTATCTGGTTTTGGTTGTTCTGGCTTAGCAGCATCTTTCTCCACAAGATTTGCTTCCGCTGTCTCAAATGCATTTCTCAGTTTCAGATATTCTTCCTGTGAAACATTGTCAAGACGATCTAATACTCCACAAAGTTTCTGATATGCATCTTTATATACCTTGTAAGATTCCTCTGTGTATTTTGAGGCATCTTTCAACTCAATACCATTGATATAAGCTTTCACTTCCTCACCATTTGCTCTTGTCACAAGCGCTTTGATCGCTGCATCTAATTTGTCAACAGCCGCTTTTACAGACTCCTCTGTACTGTCTGTTCTGTCAAATTCTGCTTTTGCAGCGTTAAGTGCTTCTGTCAATGCCTGATAGCTGTCTTTTGTATAAAGCTGTGCATCTAAACCTTCCGCTGTTTTAATCAATCCAGACAACACTTCTTTTGATACAGGTGCTACCGGTACAAAAGTCAATCCCTCTTTTGCATCTTTCAACGCTTTCAATGCATCTTTAAATTCTGATGGGTGTACCGGTGTTGTCTTGTTCTTTTCAATCAGCTGTTCCACTGCTTCTTTTGCCGCAACAAAATTATTCCAAGACTCTTCTGTATAGATAGATTTATCTGTTGCATTGATAAAGTCATTTTCTGCCTGCACTGCGAGCATACATTCTTCCATTGCAGACGGATTGTATACAAGCGCTGATTTTGCCGCCTCTAAATCTGCAAGTAATTTTTCTACATCTGCTACTGATGTATTATCCGCATTTTCCATTGCTGTTTCAATCGCACTTACTGCGTTGCTGTATACACGCCATGTTCTTGCTGTGTAGTTCTCAGAATCTTTCAGCGCCTTGTCCAATGCTGCCTGCAATTTTGACATATCGCCTTTCAACTCTTTGTCTGCCACTGCATTTTTAATTGCAAGTACTGCGCTGTCAACGCTTCCTTTGCTTGCATGTTCGCTGTCATATACTTTCTGACCTGCTGCAATTGCCGCATCATATGCCTGCTTACTGTCTGTTGTCCAAGAAAAAGTATCTTCTTTGTTGTCTAACAGCTTTTTCAGTTCTGCTTTGTCCACATTCACAGTATCTGTTTTTGCAAATACTAATTCTGTGATAGATGGTGTCACATTTTTCCACTCTAATTTCACATCTAAGAGAACGGTATCTTTTTCTAATACGAACTCATTTACTGTCTGTGCAAGCGTTCCAAGTGTAATCCATTTGTCCGGATTTTTCAATGTGCGGGCTTTTACAGTCGCATTGGAAATTGCGTCTGCTCCCTGAATGATCTTAATCACATTGACATTGTTATTGTCAGAAACTGTATAGTTCAATGTTCCTGTTTCTTTTGCCGGAACAAATGCTGTAGACAAATCAGCATCTACCATGTATGCATATTTTCCGTTTCTTGTATCCAGACAGTCACTTTCAAATGTCGGGTCGTTCACTGTCGGCATATACTCACCGCCATTGATCTCAAATTCCTGGAATCTCACCCATTTATCTGAACCTACTTTTGTTCTTGTAATCTCAAACTTGATAAAACGAGCTTTCTGGTTGATATTTTCTTCCAATTTTGCATTGTAAGAAGTCTCATGTAACGGAAGTACATCATTGATATTATCTTCGTTTGAAGCTTCGCCTTCATTTTCTTTATCCTGATTACCGATTGTCATCACATCTGTCCACTTTTGACCATCTGTTGATACTGAAATCTTTGCGTGATGTGGGAAATCAATCTCACTGTCTCTACATACTACTTTCAATGTCTTCAGGTCAATTGTCTGTCCCAGATCATAGACAAATTTTGCGCCCTGATTTTGGCTTCCCTGATAGATAACCTGTGTCGTGCGGTCTCCGTCAAACAGGTTTGTTGCCGGATTGCTTGCCGCCTCACCGATTGCAAACGTTGTCTGATCAGCTACAAGTGATTTTTCATAAATCTCAAATGTCTTCAATGACAACTTCTGAATATCGAATGTTTTCTTCGCATCTGTCTTGTTGATGAGACGTACATAACGTGCATCTACATCAAATTCTCTGAAAGCAATCCAGCTCTCCTGATTTTCCTGATTTTCCAGACGAAGATACTGTGCCTCGATGTTTTTGTCCGAAAGATCTACCTGAATATGTCTTGTATTTTTAAACGGCTCTACACCCGGAATATCCTTCCAGTCTGTTCCATTTACTGAATACTGCAATTTTACATTCTTGAAGTAATCACCATCATTGCCATTCTTACCCTGTAAAATATCAATTTTACCTAACGTGATTGGCTGTGATAATTTCACTCCGACATAGTCACCTTTGATTGTAGTATTTGCCGGATTTCCATTCTGTCTTACATTATACCAGATTGATGTCTGTGTATTTTCGTCAATCAAGTTACTTTCTTCTCCTTGATATGGAGCCCATCCGTCCTGTGTACGGATGACTTCTTTCGTAAACTCAACTCCTGTCTCCGGTGTTGTGGATACTTTGAATTCTCTCATAGATGGCCATTTATTGCCTGAGCCTTTTTGTGTACATTCATAACGTACTGCCACAACATTCTCAATCTCGATACCGGATACATCTACACGCTCATCCAAAAACATGTTTTTGGATATTTTTTCGACATACTTTTGGATATTTTCATAGTTAATTTCCTGTTTCCTTTAATTTTGACTCATCTGTAGTTTGTGCGTCAATACAGACTGCATGGATGGCAAGCCGCTTGCTGTATCCGTTCCCTGTACAGGTAGAAAGTGTCAGTATCTTGTTACTGGTCTGCGGCTTTACTCCTGTATCAACATCGGAATCTTTTATCATCTGGTCGATAAATTTCTGATACTCTTCGCCCGGCTGGTATCCTACTTTGTATACATCACCGCCATTGACTGCATCCTCATAAGAGAAGATTCGATAACGGTAGGCGGTTGTCTCAGAATATACAGTGAAGTATTGATTCTCTTTCCAGAAACCGTCATCCTTATATTTTTTCAGGCTCCCGAACATGCTTCCGTCATTCATATTATGACCGTAGATAATGTTGTAATAATCCGAAAAATCAGATTTGTTAAGGCCTTCCAAAAAGATACATCCTGCGATGTGACTGTTGCCATGCAGGTCGGTTCTCAGATATTTCTGATTGTCTCCTGAATACAGAATTGGATAATTGATGCCAAGTTCATCCTGATTATCAAACCGTATCCATCCGATGACATCTAGATTCTCAGCTTTCAACTTGTCAAACTCTACTTTTACATCTGTAGCCCACCAGTCTTTTTTCTTCTGCTTTCCATCATCTGGTTCGGACTCATCATTTACATACTCTTCGGCAAGTTTGTCATAATCTCTGGCAGATTTCCATCGGTCGATGTATGGGGGCAGGATATGCATAAGTGCTACCCCGATCAAAACCACTGCCAATATGATCCATATCAGCCATCGGTATGAGCTTTTTTTCTTCATGTTGTCTCTCCCATTTTTCCTGTTAGTTCTCTCGAACCACTATCGTCATTATGGAATGTGTGGTCAGAATTGTCAATCTTTTTCTTCTGGCGTACTGTCTGTTGCCCGTCCGTCTGCCCCTATCTGTCTATCTGCTCCTGTTTCTCCATCTGCTTCTGCCTGTCCGTCTACGAGGTCGTAGCTCATATCGAGTAAATCCAGAACTTTTGAATCGCTGACAGAACCGTCCAGCGGAACTGCCAGCCAGTGCTTCTGATCCATGTGCTTTGCCGGAGCAAGATGGTACATTTCGATGTAGTTGCCTATCATGTCCGGCTCTGCCTGAACTTCCATGAAAGTTGTTCTTTCGGCTGATTGGTAAAAGATGACATAAGGTGCGGCAGTTCTTGGGTTTTTGAAGATGGTGACGGGGTATCCGGATTTGGTGATGGTGTCTGGATGGACGGGGTATTGCTTTTGGATGTATGTGAATATTTCTTGTTGGTTCATGGGGATTCCTTCTTTTTTCTAATGAATGGATGACCTCTTGCCATCCATTATCATTTATTATAACTTTTCTGATTCGCTTATTACAATAGCTTTTTTAACAAGTCTCTGTTTTTGAAGCAAAAGAAAACTACCAGTTTTTTCCTCTGATAGCTTTCCATTCCTTCTCTATACCATTTATATTTATTATTATTCTGATTCATTTTTAGTTGATTCTTTTATCTTCTCAACTAATTTTTCTACCTCTTTTTCACTATAGCCAACACATTCTATTCCATTAGCTTTAAAACTTTTCGAATCATTTCTCTTTATAAATGCAATAATAATCTTACAAAGTTTTTCTATTAAAACAACAGCCGTACCTGTTTCCAAAAAGTAATATAAAAGATCGAAACCATCAAACCCATTTTGTTCAAATTTTTCAACCTTAATATCTTCTATTTCTTCCAACGCTGAATCTAATTGACTGATTGTTTCTTCATTCGTATAAGCTACTTCAAGTTTAATTTTCATTTTCTTACCTCCAATTTAACAATTTATATATATCTTGATCTGATAATTTTTCACAAGTATCAGATGAGAATATATTCTTCCAATATTCAAGAGCCTTTTCATTAAAAAAATAAGAATACAACATATTTTCAAGATTATAATTGTCCTCAAAACCATTATAATTCCATAGATTTTCATCTTCGTAATCTTGCAAATCTTGTTGTATGATTTGTATTGCAGAAATAACTTCAAAAAGATACATCCTCATTGATATCGCCTGTTGATGAATATTTACTTCATCAATATTGCAATTACACTTTTGCCAAAAAGTCTTTAATGAAATCAATATAGAATTATAATAATTCACGATACGAATTGTTTCTGAACATTTAGTAATAATCTCTTTTTCTGAATATTTCTTTTCCCAAACCTTTCTATATACCGAGATACAATTATTAAATGAATATGTATCACATAACAGTTCTTCTTTCAAATCAGTATCTGACATTGCAGAATTAATCATTTCTAATAATTCTGATTTACTTTTCAAATATTTTTCTTTACAATATGATTCATCATAATTCTCATAAAGTCTATGTACTATATCTAGCATATCTTCTATATTCTTTAAATCAAATGCTTTTTGAACTTTATCATTCTCATATTTAAAATGTGTTTGTTCATGATTTTATAATACGTGGAAAAACATAATTTGTAGAAATCATTTTTTTAGTTAATCCATAATTATTACAAACAGATTCTATCACCCTATCTATATGATCTGCTGTATATTCAGAACCATTATCACGTACAATACTATTTTCATATATAAAATCATCAATTGTCATTCATATCACCTTTTTCTAAACTCATCAATTATAAGGTCATCACAACTAATTGAATCATTTTTTATTTGTGCTTTTTATTTCCGCTACCAGTTCTTCATACTTACGTTCGTCAATGATATATTTCCGTTTAATCAGTATATAAGCAGCTCCTATAGAAATTACCGGAACAGCTACAATTCCAAGACGCAATATAAATCTTTGTCCGGCATCTGCTGTCTGGATAAATTTATCTGCCTGTACAATTACATTTTCCGAAGTAAGTTCTCCTATACCAGCTTTTATTTCTAATCCGGATATTTTCTGACTGATTGCATAGATATTGCTTATAATCAGTATTAACGCAACAATCGCCTGATCAACTGCACTGGCCAGCTTTGTTGCAAAAGATCTTACTGCTGAGATAATACTGTCATGTCGTTCATGAAACCGGACTTCATCATACTCTATAGTATTATTTAACATGACAATCATCGTCATATTGAATGCCCCCTGTGAAAAGAAGATCAGGAAACCGATGATATTCAGTAAAACAACACTCTTTGGTAAAATGTAGCCTACACTCATAAAAAGCATATACCCAATGACTGTAATGACGGTAGCTGCAGTTATAATCTGATTTCGTGTGAATTTTGAGGAAAGCCACGCAAAAGATGCCTCTGATATCAGCGTTCCTAATCCATACATAATTGTAAACCAAAATACAAGACTGCCACCTACAGAATATCCAAATTCAAAATAAAAGAAATTCATTCCAATCATAATCAGAAGACCATTTCCGATTTGGAATAATAAACATGCAATTCCAATCACTATCAACTGATCATTCCTCAGAAATATATGAAACATATCTTTTAATGACAGTGTTCTCTTCTTTTCCGGCCGTTTTCTCTCTTTTACTCCAAACACTGTAAGAAGCTGGAAACCAATAAAACAAAAAGCAATCACAATCGCAGCCGTCCGATACGCCATAATCGCATTTCCTGCTACCATATCAGGGAGCAGACCCGCAACAGAAAACTGTCCGATACAGATAAAAATTCCCTGTACGGTTACCAGCCAGTTCCGTTCTCCCGGATCTGATGTAAGACTCGGCAGCATTCCCCAATAGGCAATATCATTCATTGTGTAAGTCATTCCCCATAAAAGATATCCCACTCCAAAAAATGCGACAAATCCCCATCCTTCCGGTCTTACTGTAAACAGGCAGATAATTACCAGGCTGTTTAAAATTACTCCTATAAAAATCCAAGGTTTAAATTTTCCGGCTTTCAAATGCGAATTTTCAATAATAATTCCCATCATTGGATCATTAATGGCATCCCACAGCAGACACACTACCATAATTGCTGATATTACTGCATATTGGGCAACTGTCAGTTTCATCGTATACTGAATATATGTAAGAAGAAACATAGAGACGAGTGCATACGCCATATCTCTTCCGGTTGCTCCTATACAATAGCTCCATTTTGTGCGTTTATCCAATTTATTGTTTTCCATATACGACTCCCCCTCTCTCTATTTCTTCAGCAGTCTTTTAAAAGCCTGCAAATATTTTTTATTTGCATTGTAAACTAACATATCGATTAACTTCGGAGTTGCAATTCCACCACTGGTTGCAATCAGACCTTCCAGATTTCCTTCTTCGACTCCCATTTTTACCATTTTAAAGGCCGGGTCCCGCTCTGATTTTCCCCGAAGCATAATCTTAAGTCCGATATGTACGATTCCACGAACAAATTTTCCAAACATTGAGACATTTACCACATCCTGATAGGAATCGTAAACCGTATACTCTCCACGCTTTTTTTCTTTGTCATGTTTTGGTTCACCGCCTAATAGCTGATAAAACTGTTCTGCACTGATTTCCATTCCATGTGGCTGCTCTCTAAAATAATCCGGAAACAGTTCTCTTTCATTTCTAAAATAACTATTTCCTACTACTTCTATATTCGCCTTTAATTGCAAATCATGTACCGATGCTCCGATACAGATCTGATATTTACCGCTTAACATGGAAAAGGCTTTTTTCTCTACATCATAGACGGAAAAACTTCTTTCATCCAGCTCTAGTATAACTTCTTTTTCTTCTCCCGGATGCAGATATATTTTTTGAAATCCCTTTAATTCTATATGGCTTCTGATAACATCTGATTCGTTCGGGCAGACATATAACTGTGCTATTTCTGCTCCACTCACTTTTCCGATATTTTTAATTTTAAAACGAATTTGTATCTTTCCACCACTATACACTTCCGATACATTCAATTCCGAATAGGAAAAAGAAGTATAGGAAAGTCCATAACCAAACGGATATTTTACCGGAACATGGAATGTCTCATAGTAACGATAACCCACAAAAATACTTTCCCTGTATTCTACATCATCATTCGGAGGTGCAAAATATCTCCATGCAGGAGTATCTTTTTCTGAAAACGGAATTGTCTCTGCCAATTTACCGGATGGATTCACTTCTCCACTGATTAAGTCAGCAACAGATTCTCCTACAGCCTGTCCTCCGAGGTACATGTGAAGAATTGCTCCTACATTCTTTTCAAAACTAAAATCCATAGGTGCACCACCAAAACTAATTGCTGCAATATTATCTTTTCCAACAGTTTCTGCAATTTCAGCCAACAGCTTTTCCTGATTTTGAGGGATTTTAAGATTTTTCCTGTCGTATCCTTCTCCTTCGTAAGATTCTGTAAGACCGATAAAATATAGAATCACACAATCTTTTTTTCTATATTCCTGTTTCAGTTTTTCTATCGTATCCTGTAGTTGCTTTTCTCCTAATTCTTCCTTTTCATTCTGATATCCCTGTATATAAGTTACCTGATATCCTTTTTCACGTATTGCTTCAATCGCATTTGTCATCTCCGTCGGCTGGATATGACTGCTCCCACCTCCCTGAAACCGCATCTGCCTGGCAAGCTCTCCAATAATGATTACCTTCTTCTCTTTTCCAATTGGCAAAACACTATTATTTTTCAAAAGTACTGCACTTTCATTTTCCAGTTTACGTGCCACCTGATTCTGTTCTTCCATATCTACCTCATAATTTTCTTCTATATTTTTATGAAGTGATACAAAATTCTGCAGAACATTCTTAGTCCAGTTATCCAGTTCCTGATCCGTAATCCGGCCATCCTTATACGCTTCTTTTAACACATCTGTGTGGAAGCCTTTCGGATCTGGCATTTCCAGTGTCAGACCATTTTTCATACAGCTTACAATATCATTTGCTGCTCCCCAATCCGACACCACACCACCTTGATATTTCCATTCTTTTCTCAGAACATCTGTCAGTAAGTATTTATTTCTTGCTCCAAATTCGCCATTAATCCTGTTGTATGAAGCCATTACAGAAGTCGGTTTTGCTTTTTTCACAACTTCTTCAAAAGCCGACAGATATATTTCCCTAAGAGTTCTTTCATCAATCTGGCTATTGGATGTCATTCGTCTTGTTTCCTGTGAATTAACAGCATAATGCTTTAAACTCGTACCTATCCCAAGACTCTGTACCCCTTCGATATATCCCGTTGCCAGCTTTCCTGTCAAATACGGATCTTCACTGAAATATTCAAAATTTCTTCCACATAAAGGAGAACGCTTGATATTGATTCCACAGCCTAACACAATGGATATCTGCTCTTTTTTTGCTTCTTTCGCGATCGCTTCACCCATCTTTTTAACAATAGCAGGATTCCAACTGCAGGCTATTGCACTTGCAGTTGGAAAACAGGTTGCTGGCTTACTGGTTTCAATATCCCCAACCTTTTCCTGCTCCAGTTTTCGAATCCCATGTGGTCCGTCTGTCATCATAATAGAGGGGATTTTCCCATTACAGTCATAAGTATGCCAGTCACCAACACCGCCTAAAAGCCGGATTTTTTCATCTATTGTTAACTGTTCACATATTTTATCAATGTTCATGGCTTATCCCCTCTTTCAAAGTCCATATCTAATGCCAATATTCTGTCGAAGTTGTTATCCATTGTGATTCATCTCTGCTTGGATATGTATCTGAGTATTTCTCTGCACGTTCTATCATTCTGATATACGCTTCAGCCGAATTAAATGTTGCATTAATATCCACAATATCGCTATTGGTTGACATCTTTTTCCAGAAATCTGGTACTAAACCATAATGTGCAACACCACGATCACCATTAACATCAAATGTGACATTTCCTGTAGTTTGTTTATTAACCTTTGCTGTTACTCCATCCGCATAAATTCCCGGATATAAATCTGTAAAAGTGTCATAATCAACTGTATCGAAACTTTCTTGTACTTTATCAAAGTTCGGTAACATGCATGCACCATTAACATCGCTTCCATACGGTATTCCAAGAATCATGTCATCTGACTCATCATCATTCATGTTATACCATGTAGTCGGCACTTCGTATGGTCCGTCATATTTAAAGTAATTTTGATTATCTAATATTCCTGTAGTCGGTGTTTCTGAATTATTACTCAGTTCTATCATATATTCCAGATAATCCGTTGCACATCTCTGATGTCCTGTTGTTGTTTCCCACATCATAGGTGATATAATTCCACCAAGCTGATATATTTTTATCATACGTGGAATATCCAATTGTTCCCATGCCTCATCTTCTGGATTAAACATATCCAAAATTCTTGTATGAGAACATATAATTCCCGGATATTTTTCTTCCCATAAGATATCCAAGGTATCATTTAAGGACTTGTCACTCATGTGATCAAGTTCTATAATCATGTGTCTGTTTATCATCTGATGAATCATCCATTTTCCAGTCTCTGTAAGTCCCTCAACATTGGCATGTCCCTGTGCATCTTCTGGAAGATCTGCTTTCGGCTGTTTGTAGAATACTCTTGGATTGGTGCTTACCTCTGGTTGATAAAAATCTGATGTTTTCAGGTAATTCATAATACTGAATATTTCCCCCTGATATAACTGACATCCACCGAAACCGTTATTCAATGCATGTATCATATAAAAACTTCTTATCCCTAGATCATATACTTCATCCAATTGCTTTTCTATATTTTCCAGACCTGTGTTCATTTCTTCTTCTGTGATTTCTCCAGCATTATATTTTCCAACAAAATCCGTATCTGCACCAAAAATTGTGTCTACTTCAATTCCTAAGAATACAGCCATTTTGCCCTGACTGATCACATCTCTTGCCTGTTCGGATGATGTTACAATTCTAAACCATCCTTCATTCGGTCCACCACACTGTGCATCTATATAATCCTGCATTTTATATACATACTCTATTTCCTGTCGGATTGCGTCCATATCATTTGTTACGCCATTTTTATAAGGCGGAAGTGCATTGGTAACTTTTCCTAATATTTCATTATTTACGCACTGATGTACCAGCACTCTTTGCCCCGCCAGATAGGAACGCTCCAGCCATTTATAGTATGTCTGTTCGTGGTTTGTAGAATAACTTGTAGGCCAGTAACTAAAATTTGGATATCCCGATGTATTATGTGTCGTTGCACCATCTACTGCTTTTCCCCAAATATCATACGCTCCATTTACTCCATGCAGATCCGTACAATCATTGAGTGCATCTGCAATTCCCAGGGGACTAAATGCATCTCCATTAAATACAACTTCTCCTGATCCTTTGTTATGACACAAATGTGCATGAGTATCTGCTGTTCCGATAATGTTTTCACCACTTGACGGTCTCGCCATCACGTTCGATGTCGTTATTGGATTCCCATCCCCGTCATAAAAATAAATATTTATATCTGCTTCCGGAAACGGATTATTTCCTTCTGTAAGTTCCAGTTCAAACCGGCATGTATCATCCACATTGTCTTTCCAAACCAGTGAAGTTCCCTTAATTCCAACATATTTCTTTTTAACATAAGAATAAAAAGAAAAGGAATTATCTTCATACTGCTCTACTTTAAATCGCGTCTTATCTGACAATGTCGTATTTCGGACAATTGCATTAAAAGTGTTATATGTGAGATACTTGCTATCCTGATCAAAAAGAATATATTCTCTCAAGTCAGATGCTTTAAAGTAGAATGTCATTCCACTATCGGCTGTATCTGCCTGAGCTTCATATCCTGCTTTATTTCCAAGCAAGTATTTCCCATTACTGATAGACTTGATTTTAAAATAATGATTGGCCAGTGAATAAATACTTTGTTCCGAAGAACTTTCTGTCTCTGCTGTTGCTGCATAACAATTACTTGGATATGCAAAACCACCAACAGAAGTTCCAACTAACAGCATTGCCAGTAAAAAAATTACTTCTTTTCGTTTCATAGCATCTATCTCCTCTCTCTTAATCTCTTAATTGCATTTTATCTATTTCCGGCATATAATTATATTGATTTATCGTGTTTTATGTCAATTTATCGTGTTTTTGACAGGAGGAATTACCTATGTATAAAATGAAGTCAGACATCAATTTTTCACTCACACATGAAATGTTGGAAAATGCAGAAAATGAACGGATACATACATCTTATGCACAGGAAAAAGCAATTCTCGAATGTGTTTCAAACGGAGATATTCACGCATTGGAGAATACCTATTATTCACTCCCAACAACTGTTTACGGAAAGATGACCTCTTCCAATTCCAAATTAAAATTACTTTTTTATGCAAGTATTGCTAATACAACTTTAGTTACCAGATATGCCATCGAAGGAGGACTTAATGAGGAAACTGCTTTTTCCTTAAGTGATGTATATATACGAAAAATGGAACAATGTACCGATGTTGACGCTTTAATGAAATTAAATGAACAGATGGCTATTGAATTTACGCTTCGTGTTGCTGAAGCAAAAAAGACGCCAAAAAACTACTATTCACCAGCTATTTCTCGCGTCATTGATTATATCTATCATGGTAAAAATAAAACTTTAACCTTAAATCAACTGGCATCTTTAGTTAATTTAACACCTAAATATCTGTCTGCCCTGTTCCATAAAGAAACCGGACAGACGCTTACTGTTTTTATCCATAAAGTTCTTATTGAAAAGGCACAGAATTTACTGGCACATTCCGACTATAGTCTGGGTGAAATCAGTACTTACTTGAATTTTTCATCTCAAAGTTATTTTATTTCTATTTTTAAGAGATACACTGGTATAACTCCCAGACAATATCGTAAAATGCATCGCCAGATTAGTTGGTAAAATAGAAAATAAAATAAGAATATCGATGATTAAACGTTACTATCGCCAGAACTTTTCTCGTCTTGAAGATAAAAGAAAGCTACCAGTTTTTCCTCTGATAGCTTTCCATTCATTCTTATTCTGTTGGGAACATCACTGCTTCCAGCTTACTCATCTCTGTATCCGAAAGACCATATTTTCCTGAATTATCTTTTTCCACGGATACTTTTACAGTAACAGTTTTTCCATAACTGTTCTTTTCAAGACTCTTCTGGACACTTTCTGTTAATACGGCTGCAAAGACTTCCGGATCATTTCCATCCAATCCCTGCTTTATTTTTTCATTGCTTACCTCTGTAGAGCTTTGTTGCAATGTCTGAAATACATTGGATGGTTCAACTTGTACACTTACTGTATAAACTCCATCCTCTTCTTTCACATCCTGCACTTTGTATTTTGCCAGTTTCTTTACTTCTGTCAGTTTTTCCGTATAATCAGCAATTCCTTTATCCGTAATGTTATCGGAATCATCAAATTGCTTTTGGATGCTCTCATTAAAATCCTCTTCGATTTCTTTCTTTGCATCTTTTTCCGAGAGTTCTAACAGATTCGCATAGTCCTTATATTCTCCATGATAGTATGCATCAAGAGAACTTTGGACGTAAGATTTGGCATCGAAGTCTGGTTGTTTAGAGCACGCACTAATTCCAATACTTAACATTATCGTTCCCAAAATCATTAGATACTTTTGTAAGTTTTTCATCCTGTTATCCTCATACTTTTACTTTACAAAAAAATCCACAAATTTTCCGGCCTTTGATGGCAGTTTAAATTTATATTCTTGTCCTTCATACTTGAAAGAAAACTTTCCACCAAATAATCCGGCTTTTCCTTGGATATTTTTCATATTTGGAATATAAATTTTTGCTAATTGTTTGCCATAAGAATTATCAATATTGGCTCGGTGAATATATAAAATATCTTCATATACACTCAGCAATACTAATCCCTTAACGCTCCCAATAAGACCACCTATTTTATTGCTAAGTGATGCATAAATGTAATTATTTTTTTCATCTAAAAACTTATCACTATATAATTGCTTTTCTATTTTTTCTAAATTCATAATTCTTTTTCCCTGTATTTAATATTAAAAACAGAAGGGTCTTTCCGGCAGTTTTTCAATTTTATATTTTTCGAATTTCATTCTATAGTTTGCTTCTAATACTTCATGATTACTAGCTTTTTTTTCCAATTCCAACATCCAATTTTTAAAACCACCATCTCGTACAAAATATCTTTCTTCTGGCCATGATTTTAATTCATTGTAAACCGTATGCAATGCATTATCAAAAAGTTCTTTTTTTCTTGTCCAGCTACTGATGTATACATAATCCTCATATTCTACAATTGTTCCTTTATTTGGTTTTTTAAAATATCGTTCATATCCATTCTTTACGTCCTCAAAAGTCACTTCCCCTTGTAACGGAATATATGCTTTTTGGATTAATTGTTGGGCAATTTGTTCACTATAAATTTCATGCATTTGCATATCCATCGATCGTCCTTCTATTTCTAAACTAGAAGGTAATACACTATAATGGCTGTATAGATTTCCCACTTTATATAAAGGCATATAAATCGTTCCATCCCCTATTATTTGCAAATAGAACCCGATAACTAAAGGACCTACTCTATTATCTATATCTAGCATACGCAATTTACTTAATTCAGGACAATATTTCTGCCAATCATTTGTAATTTTTCTTTTATATATTTTTGGTCGTTCCATATTTTCCTCTTTTCTAAGCTATTGCAACATATTTGTTGCAATAGCTCAAATCAATAATTTAATTAGGGTTAATTTCTATTATGTCCTCATTACTTAATCCTAAAGGTCCTTCCTTCTTTATTTTTTCAACTTGTCTTTTGGAAAGTCCTTTGCCAGGATTCTTTACAAATTTGTAATCATATACCGTATTTGTGTCTTTATCATAAACATCTAATCTCGTACTTCTTTTCTCATTACCATTGATTCTAACATTATCTTTCCAATTTTTTTCAACTTCTAAATTGGTTCTCGACTTCATGTTATCTTGAGTTTGTCAATGTATTTTATCATGATTAGTACAGGTGGACAGCGTCAGGATCTTATAGACTGCCGAACATACTGCCATTATTCATGTTGTGTCCGTAAATGATGTTCAAAAGAAATTCTCCTCCGACTGTGTGACTGCGCAATCGGAGGAGGATTTTTTACCTACTGATTTTCATATTTATTCTCAAAATAATCTAAATATTTTTATATCAAACTAGAGCCTTTCTACTACAACTTTACAGCGTTTTTTATAAAATGCGATTCCATATGCGAGTATTTCGTTCCGTCCGTCCTCGCGTAATGCCTGGTCGTATCTTCGGTCTTTGATCTGTTCCAATGCCCTCTCGCATGCCTGATCCAGATTATTGAAAGAATTTGCATATTTCAACTCCATGATAATCCCTGCATCCGGATTCTTAGGTTTCACCAGAATATCCGCGAATCCATCTCCGGACTCTCTGTTCGATCTGACCGCCCAATCAGATTTGCTTTTCAGAATGCCAATCAAAATGCCATGATAGAATATTTCTTTTTCCTCATTCCGTGCCTTTGTATCCAGCACGCTGATTGTTTCCCCAAGGAACATCGTCAGTTCCTGTTCTATATCCTCTACTTTTCCTTCCAGAAATCCACAGTTGATTTTCTTTGTAGACGCCTGGTCATTTGCAACAACCCGGTCAAACCACTCCCGGATTTGAAGAACAAAAACTTCCAAGACTTCTTTATTTGGAATCACCAGCTTATACATTCCATTTTCAGACTCACCAAGCCGTGTGAGATATCCAGTTGTGAACAGTACACTCCACACATTTTCTGCGCTGTTATCAATCTCATCATAAGTCAGATCCAGCCGGATTCTCTTCTGGACAGCCTTTCCTGTAATCAACTGCTCGATTTCATCCCTGGTGGTCGTATCAGCCTTGTCTATAAAACGCTTCACAAGATCATTTCCACTGCTGTTGATCCAATACGCCTTTGGTTTTGCTTTTGAATCACTCATAAGATCATCGATGTAATTAATCACATCCCACGGACAGTAAATGTCCGCATTTCCAAAATGATACCCATCGTACCATTCTTTCATTTCTTCAAAATGGTCTTGTTGGTTGTAGGCTGCCAGAATCTTCTTGACGTCTTCAGTTGTAAATCCAAATTCTTCGTCATACTGAACATCATCGGCCGAATAAACTTTGAAGTTGTTCAGCCCTGTAAAAATGCTTTCTTTTGACACACGAAGACAGCCTGTCAGTACAGCAAACTGCAGAAAACTGTTTGTTTTTAACGCCTGCCCGAATAAGCCTCGGATCAGCGATACCATTTCCTTATAATATCCATGCTGGAATGCTTTATCCAGAGGCACATCATACTCATCGATCAGAATAATGGCTTTCTGATCATAATGCTTATATAAAAGCTGTGCCAAAACTTTCAATGATGAAATCAAGAAACCTTTGTCTATACAATATTTCCCGTTTTGGATGATTGTGAAACCACGATACTGCTCCTTTTCTGTTTCAGAAAGTTTATCACTGTTTAATAAAAAAGGGAACCTTGCAGCCTCACTTCCAATGAGCTGAATTAATGCATTTTCAGCTTCATCATACGTCAACCCGTCAACATCTTTCATTGACAAAAATATCACCGGATACTTCCCCATATATTCTTCACAGAGTTTCTGATTCTCGGAAATATAAAGTCCCTCAAATAAGGTCTCATCTGTTCCTATTTCAAAAAAGTTCTTAAGCATGCTCATATTTAAAGTTTTTCCAAATCGGCGCGGTCTGGTGAAAAGGTTCACCTCGCCCCATTTTTGCAGAAGATGCTCAATAAGTTGTGTCTTATCTACATAATAAAAATGATTTTCTCGAATCTTCTTGAAATCATCAAAGCCAACTGGCAGTTTTTTTAAATTTTCCGTACAGATCACCTCCTCAATTGGTTATTATGAGTATAGCCTTTTTTTCAGTCGTCTGCAACAACTTCCCGGTTTGCTCTCGGCTTCTCTTTGGTTTCCATGATCATTCCTCACTTGTTTTCTGTGTATCTATACATACCGCATGAACTGCGAATCGTTTGCTGCTATCATGATCAGTACAGGTAGACAGCGTCAGGATCTTATTTCTTGACTTTGGTCTGATCCCGGTATCAAAATCCGAATTTTTCACCATCTCGTCAATGAACGTCTGGTATTCTTCCCCCGGCTGATAACCGACTTTATATACATTGCCGCCAACTACTGCATCCTCATAGGAGAAGATCTGATAGCGGTAGGCAGTGCTTTCGGTATAGACCGTAAAGTACTGGTTCTTTTTCCAGAAGCCTTCATCCTTGTATTTGTTCAGACTGCCGAACATACTGCCATTGTTCATGTTGTGTCCGTAAATGATGTTATAAAGGTCTGAAAAATCCATATCAGCCATCTATAAGAATTCTTTTTCTTCATGTCACGCTCCTATTCTTGTTAGTTGTACCAAACCTCTATCAGTTTCAGTCCCGAACCAGCCGGATTGCTTCATCGGCAGTCATTATTTCATACATGGTGTAATTTCTCCTTATCCCAAATATTCTTACCGTTCATTATACACTATCTCAGGAAATCAATCATCATCAATTTCAGGATCTCCAAAACGCTTCATAGGGTTAATGTGTCAATTATATTCTTTAATGCGTCTGCTGATTCTTTTAGCTTCAATGCT
>ENA-OPCZ01000066-OPCZ01000066.1-human-gut-metagenome-genome-assembly--contig:-NODE-66-length-65527-cov-3.897834_pt1 | contig 65527 bp, 105 predicted proteins | sample MGYA00241566_ERZ501483 | MGnify/ENA primary metagenome ERZ501483 (study PRJEB25962, sample SAMEA1965191) | human gut metagenome | biome: human gut; feature: human-associated habitat; material: faeces... | reverse complement strand
ACGGACAAGCTTCTGGATTATCTCCGCTCTCGTTGCTGAGGTGCCTATTCCTGAGCCCTTTATCTGCTCACGAAGCTCCTCGTCCTCGATAAGCTGTCCTGCATTTTCCATGGCAAGCACCATGGAACCGGAGGTGTACCGCTTCGGCGGTGAAGTTTTTCCCTCTTTCACCTCATATCCATCCACGGAAATCTCATCGCCCTTTTTCAGTTGATCTGCCAGATGTAGCAGTTCCTTCGGATCCGAATCTTCTTCCTCTTTCTTTGGAATTCCTGCAATTTCCAAATAACCGGGTGTCTTTAATACACGTGCGGACGCATAAAAACGTTCCTTATTTTCCCCCACATCCACAACAGCCGTCATTTTTACATTCTGATATTCTGCCGCCGGATAAAACACACTGAGAAATCTCCGCACGATCAGATCAAATACCGATTTCTGCAGAGTATTCAGTTTCCCAAGCTCCGTGAGCTGACCGGTCGGAATGATCGCATAGTGGTCTGTCACTTTAGCATCATCGGTATACTGCGTTCCTGCAATATTTCCATACAGCTTTCTGTCGAGAATCTGCTCCACAAAATCCGAAGTCGGCTCATATCCCCGCAGACGGCTGATATTTTTATGGATTTCCTTTGCCACCGGAGTGGAAAGCACACGCGCATCGGTACGCGGATACGTTGTCAGTTTCCGTTCATACAGATCCTGCGCCACCTGTAAGGTTTCATCCGGGCTGATCTTGAATCGTTTTGCACATTCTGCCTGCAGCTCTGCCAGATTAAATAGTAACGGTGCCCGTTTTCTGGAAATATTTTTTTCGATGGATTCCACAATCGCAGGATGTCCCTGCACGCGGTCAATCAATGCCAGTGCATCCTTCTTTTCCCGAAATCCGTTTTCCTTATACAAAAGCGGCGATGCAAAGTACCCTGATCCCTCGACGGCTTTCCACTCGCCCTGGACATGTGCATCTGTAAAATTTCCGACAACACGATAAAACGGTGTCTCCTTAAAATTGCGGATCTCGCGCTCACGGATCACGACCATCCCAAGCACACAGGTCATCACGCGCCCGACCGCAATAGCGGTATAAGAACGTGTTCCCGCCGCATTGTTTAACAATCCTCCATATTTTACCGACATTACACGGGAAAAATTAATGCCCATGGCATAATCTTCAATGGTACGCATAATACCGGATTTTCCGAGATTTTCATAGGCAGACATCGGTTTTGCTTCCCGGATTCCCCGTTGGATCTCTTCCTCTGTCTGCGAATCGATCCAGACCCGGAGTTCCTCCATGCCGTCTCGCACACCGCCGAAATTGCGGATATTTTCCTCAATCGTCTGTCCTTCTTTTCCGGCATCTCCTGCCCAGTAGACACGGTCGATATCCTCGCGCATCAACATTCCGTGAACCACATCATACTGCCGGCTGACATCTTTGATCACATCATATTTATATTCTTTTGGAAGAAATGGCAGATCTTCCAGTTTCCACTTTTTGTATTTTATATCATAACTTTCCGGATATACCATGGCTACCAGATGTCCCACGCACCAGGTGATCACATATTTCTGGTTTTCCAGATAGCCATCTCTGCGACCCCCGCTTACCCCGAGAACTTTTGCAAATTCCTGGGCAACCGACGGTTTCTCCGTTATGATCAGTGACTTTCCCATCTTCTATCCCCTATTGGCAAACTTTTTCTATAATTCGTTCATATCAATCAGCTCAAACCGGTCATCCGTTTTGGCATGCTCCGCCAGCATCGGTTCAAACCGCGTTGCAGAGAATAAAAAAATATGCTCCGAACGGATTTTTGCCTTTTCCATGTTCTGATACAGTTCCTCGCACATCTGCGATGTCAGCTGTGGCTGATCCCAGTTACATAGTCCCACAATATTTCTGCGGTCTGTGCTCTGGGCAATAATATCAATGTTTCCTGTCTTTCCAACCCAGGTTCCGATCTTATGAACTGGAAACGGCATGCGTCCCATCTGATTCAAAAGCATCATATACTCCATGCAGACATTCCGGAAATAACGTTTCAGATATATGCCAAGTTCCGGTGCAATGTAACGGTCGTAAAATTCATACGGTTTCAGCAGATAAAGATCCGACATGTGGGGAAATACAAATTTAAACCAGAAATTAATAAATGTATCTTTGATCTGGTATACCCCTTTCTTAGTATTTTCCCAGCCGCCGGTCTGAAATGACTGCACTTTCTCTACAATATCAAAATGGCTGAGATTTTTCATATAAACACTGATCTTTGCACGGGAATATCCGGTTTTCAAATACAGGTCATTCAGTTTATTATATCCCTGTGCAATTGCAGATAAAATTGTGTTATAGACGGAAAGTTCACGCAGTTCTGCCGAAATTTTCTGTTCTGCCATATGAAACAGATATCCGCCCTCCGTCAGCACAAGCCGGTAAATATTCTCCCTGTATGAAATTTCCGGATTCCAGGCTTCCATATATCCCGGCACCCCACCGATGGTTCCATAAATACGGATACAGTCGCTGACCGAAAGTGCCGGAAATGTCCGGACAACTTCCAGGAAATTCAGATCTTCCACTTTATGCAGTACATCAATACGACGGAATCCATCCCCGAACGCATCTTTTGCATCCTGCGTGACCCATACAATGGAAGAAGACGCCAGAATGATCATCACCGGTCCCGGATAAAGCCGTTTCATCTTTAATTTTAAAATACTTTTGACAAATTCCGGATCTCTTTTAATTGCATACTGTGCCTCATCAATCACAATCACCAGTTTTGATGCATCTCCGCTTTTTACCCGGTTAAAAAATTCATCATAGGAATATCTGCTCAGCTTCATCTGAAAAGCATTTTGAATTTCTTCTCCCATTTTCTGCATTTGTTCCTGTGCGGAAAGCTGTCTGCACCGATAATAAAAATGTTTTTTCCCCATACAGAATTCTTTGATCAGCTGTTCTTTCCGGCAGTCCATCCCACCATACAAAAGCATCAGCTGGTTTCCCGATTTTGCATACCAGCCTTCCAATTCTTTAAGATCTGTTTTTTTTGCGTTCATCCCGATTCCTCCGTACAAAATTCCTTCTGCTAAAAGAAATTATATCACTGATTAATATCTCTCACAAGGTTTTCGGCAAAAAGAAAGAAGTGCAGTTTTTGCACTTCTCTCCAAAAATCCGTATTTCAATTTAATGCTTATTTCTTTGTGATATATCCCTGTGCCTTTAACAGCTCTGCACATAAAACTGCACCACCGGCTGCACCACGAACGGTATTGTGAGATAATCCGACGAATTTCCAGTCATATACGGTATCCTCTCTCAGACGTCCGACAGAGATTCCCATGCCATGCTCAAAGTTTACATCCAGGCTGACCTGCGGACGATTGTCCTCTTCTAAGTACTGGATGAAATGTTCCGGTGCACTCGGAAGCTTCAGTTCCTGTGGCACACCACTGTAATTCTTCAGTGCTTCGATCAGCTGCTCTTTGGTAGGTTTCTTCTTGAATTTAACAAATACAGCTGCTGTATGTCCGTTTAATACCGGTACACGGATACACTGGCAGGTAATGACTGGTGAAGTTGCAGGAACAATCTGCTTCTTCTCATCATCTACATGTCCCCAGATACGCAGAGGCTCTTTCTCAGACTTTTCTTCCTCACCACCGATGTATGGAATAATGTTTCCAAGCATCTCTGGCCAGTCCTTGAACGTCTTTCCTGCTCCGGAAATAGCCTGATAGGTAGTGGCAACTACTTCATACGGCTCAAACTCTTTCCATGCAGTCAGAACCGGTGCATAACTCTGGATGGAGCAGTTTGGCTTTACTGCTACGAAACCGCGCTTTGTACCAAGACGCTCTTTCTGATACTTGATAACTTCCATGTGCTGTGGATTGATTTCCGGAACTACCATCGGCACATCCGGTGTCCAGCGGTGAGCACTGTTGTTGGAAACAACCGGTGTCTCTGTCTTTGCGTAATCTTCCTCGATCTTTTTGATCTCTTCTTTGGTCATGTCTACAGCAGAAAATACAAAGTCAACCTGAGAAGCTACCTGCTCTACCTCATTTACATTCATTACTACAATATTCTTTACAGCTTCCGGCATTGGAGTATCCATTTTCCAACGATCTCCTACTGCCTGCTCATAAGTCTTTCCTGCACTTCTTGGGCTTGCTGCAATCGTGGTAACCTCAAACCATGGATGATTCTCCAGCAAAGAGATAAATCTCTGTCCTACCATACCTGTTCCGCCAAGGATACCAACTTTTAACTTCTCACTCATTTTTCCAATCTCCTCTGTTCTTTTCTTTATACGCGGACACCTGTCTTCTACAGAAAAACATTTTTGTTTTTTGTCCGTGTTGCACGAACATGTGTCTTTATAGGAAATATATTACTTGAAACCAGGTAAAATTACAAGGAACAAATTGTCCTAAATAAATAAAATATTCCTCAAATATATGTAGGACTTGCACAATCTGAAATACCGACTAAGCGGTATTTCAGGCAATATATCAGAGATGTACCGCAATTACGTACATCGCATCGACAAGCGATTCTGCATGCGATGTGCTCCTTTTGTCTCATTTTTTCTCCAGATATGCCTCTTCGATTGCGATCACTTTCTTCATCGCCTCTTCCCCTGGTGCACCGATCGTCAGACGCTTGTTGACACAGGTTTCCATGGAGATTGCATCATAGACATCCTCCTCAAATACCGGAGAAAACTGTTTTAATTCTTCCAGACTCATATCGTCAATCGGCATCTGTTTGTCCAGACAGTACAAAACAATACGTCCGATAATTCCATGCGCATCGCGGAACGGAACCCCGTGATTTACAAGATAATCGGCAGCATCCGTCGCGTTGGTAAAGCCGTGTGCGGCACTCTTTCTCATAACATCCTTATTGAATTTCATGGTATCAAGCATGCCCGTGAATAACGCAATACAGCCTTTCGTTGTGTCAATGGCATCAAAGGAAAGTTCCTTGTCTTCCTGCATGTCTTTATTGTAAGCAAGCGGAATCCCCTTCATCGTGGTCAGAAGCGACATGAGCGCGCCATACACACGCCCGGTCTTGCCTCGGACAAGTTCTGCAATATCCGGATTTTTCTTCTGTGGCATGATACTGCTTCCGGTACTGTATGCATCATCAATCTCTACAAATTTGTATTCGTTGGAATTCCAGATGATGATTTCCTCGGAGAAGCGGCTTAAATGCATCATAATGGTTGCCATGGCAGACAGATATTCGATCAGGTAATCGCGGTCGGAAACACCGTCCATACTGTTTAAGGTCGGTCCGTAAAAGCCAAGAAGCTCTGCAGTATATTCGCGGTCAAGCGGATAGGTTGTTCCTGCCAGTGCGCCGGAACCGAGCGGGCAGTAATTCATGCGCTCGTAAATATCGTGCATACGGGAACGGTCACGCTTAAACATTTCAAAGTACGCCCCCATATGATGTGCGAGTGTGATCGGCTGCGCTTTCTGCAAATGGGTAAATCCTGGCATAATCGTCTGCGTATTTTCTTTCATAATGCGAAGCAGTACCTGCAGCAGCTGTTCCAGCAGTTCATCCGTCTCAAGAACCTGCTGCCGGGTATACAGACGCATGTCCAGTGCCACCTGATCATTTCTGCTTCGTCCGGTATGCAGTTTCTTTCCGGTATCTCCCAGACGGTCAATAAGGTTTGCTTCCACAAAACTGTGAATATCCTCATATTCCGAAGTGATGGCAAGCTTTCCGCTCTCCACATCCGCAAGAATTTCCTGTAAACAGGAAACAATCGCCTGCATCTCTTCCTGTGTCAGAATGCCCTGCTTTCCAAGCATACGCACATGTGCAATGGACCCCTCAATATCCTGCTTGTAAAATTTCTGATCAAACGAAATGGATGCATTAAAATTGTAAACCAGCTGGTCTGTCTCCTTCGTAAATCTTCCGCCCCATAACTGTGCCATATCTAAATTCCTCTCTTTCTTAAATTCTTTGTTTTATTTTTATAAAATCTGTTCTTCCTGCTGTCTGCGCAGTACAATTTCACGGTCGCGGTCACGCTTGGAATACACACACCCACAGTAGTACTGCCGGTACATGTGATACTCCTTAGAAATTTCGGTCGACTTTTTATAGCCTTCCTTCTTTTTAAAATCCGAAAACAGATAACGGACACCAAAGGTATCTGCCAGTTCTGCTCCGATCTGATTTAACTTTTCCGCATTTTTCAGCGGACTGATGGATAGTGTTGTCGTAAAGAAATCAAATCCGTGCGCTTTTGCATAGGACGCAGCCTCAGAAAGCCGCAGCCGGTAACAGGCAAAACAGCGCTCTCCCCCTTCCGGGATCTCTTCCATGCCCTTTGCCATATCGTAAAACCGCTGTGTATCGTATGCACCTTCCACAAAAGAAACCGGATATTTTGTAGGAAACTCAGCAATAAAACGTTCCTGCTCCTTTGCCCGCATATGATATTCTTCCGGCGGATAAATATTGGGATTGTAATAAAATACCGTTACATGGAAATGTTCTGCAAGACATGCAATACAATAAGAACTGCACGGTGCACAACAGCTGTGCAAAAGGAGGCTTGGAGCCTCCCCTGCCGTACAGTTTTCACGGATCAGATCTTCCATTATTTTCTGATAATTTTTTTTATTCATCTTTCATCTGTATACATCTGATTAAAAATTTCTTTTCCGGTCTGCGTCCGGAAAATTTGCTGATATGCCTGTTCAATTCCGTGACGATTGACGTCATCTTCATATAAATTGACCAGAAAATCTGCCTCCACCAGAATCTGATAATCCAGTCCTTCGATATTATCATATGTATGATGATGTCCGATCAGATAGCAGATACGGTCGATCAGATAATTTTCAATTCCCACATCGGAAAGCATTCTCTGTGCCACAATCGGTCCTTCCTGCTCCTGCAGCTTTCCGTCACACCGTCCATACTTTTCTTCTGCCGGACGGATTCCAATGTCATGGGTATAAGCGGCTGCTTCCAATATAAAAAGGGATGTCTCGTCAAGCCCTTCTTTTGTTCCGATGATTCTTGCGAAACTATGCACTTTCATGAAATGCTGAATCCGTTTCGGATCTCCGGAAAAAAAGGCGATCATCTGTAAAAACAGCTCATCCAGCTGTTGCCTGCTGTAATAACTACTGTCACTACTGTCCATTGTGTGTTTCTCCTTTATCTAACATCTGCAGTGCAAACGTCGCTGCAATGTAAACAACTGCACATAAAATAATTAATACTGTTTTTTTCCCGGCAACACCGGCACAAAGTTCTGCCAGAATAAGAAGTCCATGCACCCAGAGTTCCGCATGATGCAGCATCACTGCAATAACTGCCTCAATGATAACAAGCAGACACATAGGAACTACCGGAACGTTAAGGACTCTCACCCCTACAATCACCATAATTGCAACAATTGCTGCAAAGGCCAGTAATGTCGGTACCTGAAACGTCTTTTTGTTCTTGTCCATTTTTTACCTCAACCTTTATTCTTATTTTCTTTGTCTGCGCCCATTATACCAATTTCATGCCTAAGAAACAAGCACTTTTTAAAGTAAAAAAGACACGTCTTCCATCGGATACCCGATACAAAACGTGTCTGAAACGAAGCCAATAAGGGGACTCGAACCCTTGCACAAAGCATCAACTTTTCAGTGTTTATGCGGCTTGTAGCGTTTTTACTTTGATTACTTTTGATTACTTTTTTCAAAATAGTAATCAAACGACTAACTTGTTCGTGCTTTGAAGTCTGGTATACTACTTAAAATATCTGACTTTTTCTCGATAGATCTGCGGTTTCTGTGGTAATGTTCCTCTGTAGTTCCTAGGCTTGCGTGCCCCATCTGACCAAGGATCAACCGCTCGTCAATATTGTTGTCAAGAAGGATGGTTCCGTATGTCTTTCGGATCTTATGTGGAGACTTTCGATAGATTCCTAACTTATCGCACAATCTCTGTAATCGCATTCTTACACAATTCGCATTCAAGCGCTCTCCATTTTCTTTAATGAACACAAATTCTTCAAATGGATTCGTTTTTCTGATCCTATCACACAACCACTCGTAGTCCTTTGGGATGATAATTGTTCTCGCCCCAGCTCTCGTCTTTGGGAAATCCTTTATCGCAACCGTATATTTTGCATCGTCCTCTCCACGATACCTTGTTTCGGTTCGCCGAACCTTGACCGTATTACCGTCAAAATCATCATGTTTTAGGCACACAACCTCTCCGATTCTCATTCCGGTCACGAACATTAGAAGTATTGCTATGTTTGATAAATCAAGGTTGCATTCCAAATATTTAATCATAATATCAGTTTCATTCTCGTCAAAAACCTCTTCGTAATCTTCCTTGATCGTTCGTTTGAAATCGGAATCAGATGTATCAAGCTCCTCAAACAATTCTTCAACATTAAAATCAATCAACTTCCGCTTTTTGGCTCGTTTCAGAAACCCTTTGGTTATCCCTTTTAGTCCGGAAAACGCCTTTGCCGTCAAGTTAAACTTCGGAATCTGTTCTTCTAGGAAATCTCCCCATTCATCTTCCGATATTGATTTTATGTGCCTTTTACCCATTTGTTTAAAGTGCCTTTGATAAAAGTTGCGATTCCTTTGGTGCGTTGCATTTCCAATCTTGTTCAGTGCCAACCGCCTGTCGTTCCACTCTTCAAACACTTCATCAATGGTTGGATTTTCTTCTTGAATCTGTAAATAATCGATAACCTCATTTTCAATATCGACCCTATCTTTTTTCTTAAGTAGCTTTCTCCCTTTCTCCTTGCATGGAATATAGGTTCTCCAATACCCATCTTTCCCTTCCCATATATCATATGGGTGTTTCTTTAGTATCTTTTCTCTTTTGTTCATTTCAACTTGTTCTTGCACAAGTGCTATGTCGAGAATACCACTATCAACGGCATATTTCAACAGTTCTTTTTCATCCAATCAAATACCCCCGTTCTTTCTATTTTATCCTTTATATCTCTCACTCTGTACTCTATCGTTCTTAGTGATAGATTTTCTTTTGTGGATATTTGCTTTTGTGAAAAACCACGGCAGAGAAGAGAGAAAATCCTCTCCTCCTCTTCCGTGAAATTGGCATTTTCTTTAATGTATTCAAGTTCTGGCTTAATGAATTTTGTAAATTTCATAAGCCATTTCTCCTTATTTTATTTGTTGATATTTATATGTTTTCAATATTAAAAACATAATAATAATTGATAAAATCTATAAAACTATTGCTGACTCCATATTTCCTTATCAAGAATATATTGTCTGATAAATCTATCTGCGTACTGTGGGTGTATCATTGACCTTGCTGTTTTTTATCTATACCCAAGGGGTTTTTATTTGTAATATATTGTATTGGCGGCATACTTTCTACTTGTTCCAACGGTTCAAAAACAAGATTGTTTTTAGGATTTAATCCAATAAACCAATACTGAGTGGGCTTCTTGTAATAATCCCCATTCTGTGTCCTATCCCTGTCAATTACACTTGGCTTCAAGCACCAGAAGTTTGTAAGGTAATGTAATCCACTTGTATTCAATGGATTTTCAATTACAATTTGCAAATGACCTCGCTGACAAATTATCACTAATTTATTCAGCTTTTCATAAAACAAATCAAGTTCCTTATGCCGTTTCATTGCCAATTCACATTTTTGCTCAATAGTGTAATTCCTGTACTGATAAGCCGTGCAAGCCAGATGCCTCAATCCCTGGTCTGAAAAATAAGTGCAAGGGAAAAATGCAAATATCAAATCATCAGGGCTTATCTTATCAAACAAACTCGGCTCACCTTGATACCCCCTATCAATTTCTTCGAAAAGGTCAGTAACATAGTCGGTTTCGTTAAATTCATTCTGAATATCATAGTCGTAGGCTTCAATTCCATACTTCTTGAAAGCGTTCTTGAATGTTCCTGACTGTTCAAATAAACAATGTACTTTCATACTGTATCTCCTATAAAATCACTTAATCTCATTTGTGCCATTTCGGTATCTAACCTCTGTTTTGACACCTTGTAATAGTATTCGTCAAGCTCAAACCCGACAAATTTATGATTAGTGTTATAGCAAGCTATCAAGCTACTCGCACTGCCTACATGAGTATCAAGTATAATGTCATTAGGCTTTGCATATCTGCTTAATAACCATTCATATAGTGCAATGGGCTTCTGCGTTGGATGTATGCGATTTTCTTTACGCTTCATGTTTTGCTGAAGCATTCCAGCCCACCTATATTTAATTTGCCTTACTGCAGTACTGAACGAAGTCCATGCAAGCTCACAATCAGCAAAATCGTTATCTCCATTATCTTTATCCCAAACAATCCAACAACTACTATCAAACGGCATTTTGCTGATAAAATGATTTGCGCCCCATATAATTTGATTTTTTGAAACTCTAAAAAGTTCATCAAAGTATTTTTCGCTTGGTGGCTTTAAATCCATTCCACTAAAAGCCTTATAATTCTTTGCTCTCGCTAGTTTACCTCTTGTATGGTTTTTATCCCCATTTTCTCCAATTCCATATGGTGGGTCTACAATCGCAAGGTCAAAATATTTGTCGGGAAATTCTTTCATCCCCTGCATACAATCCATGTTGTAATATCCAAAATCTAACATTTTGCGCTCCTTTATATAAAATCACTTATATCCATTTGATTATCCTTTTCAAATACAAGCATTTCATTCTTTGCACGCTCGTAAAAGTTTCTGTCAATCTCGAATCCGTATGCACTTCTGCCAAGTTCTGCGGCGGCTCTTAGCGTGCTACCGCTACCGCAACAAGGGTCAATAACAACATCTCCCTCGTCTGTAAAAATCTCAATCAGCTTTTTAAGGACTGCTACGGGCTTTTGTGCCGGATGAATTTTCGGTATATCTTTTCCGTCTTTCTCCCAAGTAAACCAATTGAAAATCATGTGTCCTGTACCTCTGATATTCTTTCCGTTTTCATCAATTTGCAAGCCGTTTCTGAATTTCGGCAACTTATTTCGGTACAGTACGAGTGCATATTCCGTAGCACCTACGATACGCATATTAGCTTTAAGTACCCGTGGACTGTAATTTTTACAGAATACAAGCGGTATGTAATTAACAAATCCATGTTTCTTCGCCGCCGCAATCAATGTTGACAACTGCTCAAATGCGCAAAATACAATCATACAAGGGCTATTACTACTTCTGCCCCTCGCGATAGGCTTCGTGTCCTCTTTCTTCAACATCTTTGAACAAAAATGGAAGTATTCGTACAAATTAAAGTTAAAATCCGAATTAAAAGCCGCCTTTTTCGCAAGTTTGCTCTCTCCATTCTTGTTATCGCCACCGTTATACCACATAGGGTTACTGCCATAGAAGTTGTTTCCGACATTATAAGGAACATCAGCTATAATCAACTGTGCTGGCGGTATTGCATATTTCTTGTAATTCTGCATTGAATCACGATATATCTCGCATTTAATCTTCTTTTTATACATTTTAAATCTACCAAAAGGAAACCTTGGTTTTATGTGCGCACAACCTATTCCTTTCTTTGATTTTTAGTTAGTTACTGTGGCTTTCTGCCTGTCTGAAAATACTCGTCATAAGCGTCAACTGTATCGCGTATTTCAACCATAGCCATATCAAGTGTTACATCTTTTTTATCCAAGGCTCTTTCTGCATAATCTTTAATTCTCATCATTAAAGCCTGTGCTATTACTATCTCTGCATTGTTACCCACTTTGAATCACCTACTTTCTTTTCTCTTAAAATCCTCGCAAGGCACATCAAGCAAGCAACCGCATTTTTCGGTTTCCATTCCTCCCCAATATGTCTTATATCTGTAAGAATTTTGGCATTTAAAGCAGAAATCCTTGCCATTGTTCAATTTGCAACTTGTCTTTTTATCTTCCAGCTTTTTCCCGATACTCTCGTTTATCCTTTTGAGTTCCTCGACCTTTTTCTGCAATTCCTCAAAATCTTCAATGAGTTTGTTGTATTTCTTCTTACTTAAAATCTTCATTCTGAATCACCCTTTCTTTTTCTTCTTAGATTTAAATTTAAAAACATCGTTTTTCTGACGGCTTACCATGCTACGATATCCGTTCATCTTACTGGCTCTGCTCTTTGCCATTCACTCCACCACCTTTCACAATCTGGATTGCTTTGCCTATGCACTCTTCTATGCATTTTTCATATGGAGTGTTTTTATAATAGTGTGTTTCTTCATTACTATAGTCTTCCAACTGCTCCACAACCTTGTCCTGGTCGTAGGCGGTCGGCTGTGCATCTATCACGCTTGCCAATGTTGCCAAACTTACTCTCCTAAAATCATCATCAGATTTACTTGCATTCATGCAATATTCTTTTAGTGCATCTGCACCAATCAGCTTCATCGTTTTTTATCTCCTTTCTTCAAATAATCAAAAACCTCATTTCCAATCATCGCTACAACTGACAGAACGCAAAAAAGCTCAACTCCAAATTCTGTTAGAATGTCTAGCCTAATGGCTATAAGTATTAGCAGAAAGAAATTTATGTACGATTGAAACATCATTCTTCATCACTCCAATCTAACCTACAACCGCAATTACTACAGTAATTTGGCGCATTGTTGTTATTCATCATTCCTATATCGTGACTGACTTTAATTACATTTCCGCACTCACAATGAAATTTTGAAAGCGTGTCGCTAAGGTTGTAATCAAATGTTGGTCTTTTCGGTATCTGCTTTTCTCTTGCTGTCCGGCATTCTTCCAAAACCCCAGTCTTGCGATATTGGCGCCAATCACTTAATGCTTCAAAATAATTGCTTTTCATATCCTGCAATTCTTCCGGCGTGCCGATTGCGCGGTACTGTTGTACTTCTTCCAGTGCCTTAATTGCTACTCTAGTAGCTTTCGCAACTCTGCATTCCCCATATTCACAATTAAACGGGCTGCCTGTGCCTCGTGTGCATTCATAACAACTGTCTTTCTTCAATATCTTAATTGCTTCATTCTCCGTCATGCTATCCCTCACTTTCTGCCAGCTTTGCCATTTTCCAACCGACTATATCCTATTTATCTGTTGCACTCCAAGATGTTGCTCCTCCACTCCATGCGCACACCGTGTTGTCCTCATATTTAGCGAAATATCTTCTAGTCCATTCGCGATTTTCATGATCTCTTACCAAAATCGGCGTATCTACCGCAACCTTGCTCCAATCAACAGGTGGCTCAACATATTCGCTGTTCGCCCATTTTTCGATCATGTCATTGCAATACCCTTTTCCATGCGTGTTAAAAGCGCAATCCGAACATTTCAAATCTTTGCAACCAACTACCACATTGTCAGACTTTCTCATTGCCACATTATCCCCTGCGCAAGCAATATCTAAAATCTCTTTAGCGTATTTTTCTTTATTCTTCATATTAAACCTCCAAATCGCATATAAACTTAATCTCATCAGCTAACGTTTCAGCTATCATCGGCACCGTCAACTGAAACTGCTTGTAATTAGCTAACGTATCAATATAGTCGATGAATTTGTCCGAGAAATACTGCAACTGTTTCACTGTTATCTTAAATTCCTTTTTTAGAATCGTAAGTGTCAGTGCAAAATAGTTAAACAAAGATGCGCTGGAAAGCCTGTATGCTTCACGCTCAATGCAGAAACCTTTCTTTGCATACAGGTTCATTAACTGTCTCTGTGGAATTTTTCCGACTTCCTCTTTGATGTCGATTCCGTATTTACTTTTCAGATAAACAGACAAGTCCTTTCCGGTATTTCCACCGGATGCTACTTCATCTAAGTAGGATTTCAAAAAATCCTGCAACCGGATGATTCTTGTCTGTCCGAATCCGAATTTGTCATGCAGAATTATGTACCCAATCACGACAAAATCTTTGTACGATTTTGATATAACCTTATCAGCATTTCTCTTTTCAAAATCATTTCTCCCGATAGTCCGCATTTCCTGTTTTGTGTAAAATGTCGGCTTTTTCTTCCGTCTCAACGCATTACTCATTTCTTTGATTTCTCCTTTCCGTATGTGATTTCCAACCATGCAAAATGACTCAATACAAGCTGTCTTGCACGTTCTTCGATTTCCATGCCTTTGTATTTGTTTATCAATGATTCTCCGGCTTTTACAACTTCATCCCACCAAGAATCTTTGTTGTCCGGGGAATAGTATTTCTGAATGAATTGCCAATAATCCATAAATACTTGCCATTCTTCCGAACCCTTTTCGATCTTTGCACTTGCCATAGCCACTACCTCTAAAACGGACAATCACCATTGTACGGCTTGAATCCGTCCCCACGTTCTTTCTTTTTTATCTCCGCAACAACATCATCAAACGGTTTTTCGATTTCAACAAACTTCATGTGATCTCCATCAAACTCCATTGCTTCGCGCATTGTCATTCCCTGTCTGTTCTTTTCGATTTTTACACCCTTGGCTCCCTTGTCATTGTCTGACAGATTCCACAGCATAATTATGTTTGACGCGTCCTGTTCGATTGCCCCGGATTCCCTCAACTCTGCCATGGTAGGCTCTTTTGTGTCTCTGCTTTCAGATGCTCTTGTTATCTGTGAAAGTGCTATTACATGTGTATTTAAGTCTCTTGCAACCGATTTTAAACCTCTTGAAATTGATGCTACTTCTTCATTTCTTCCGGAATATCTGTTATCCGGCATAAGCAATTGCAGATAGTCAACAACGATAACGTCAAAGTTTTGGTGTCTGCATTCTGACTTTATTTCCCTCGGAGATACAGTCCCGGACGCAACCCATAATTGATAATCACTCATTTCTTCATTCGCTTGGTTAAATTTTTCCTGTTCATCGCCAAGAAACGCTTTTGCCCTTCTGATTCTCGTTAAGCCGATTTCCGCAAGTCTTGAAATAAATCGCTCATACACCTGTTTATCGATCATCTCCAAGTTGAAATATGCGACTTTAAGTCCTTTTTTTGCCATATTTCCAATAATCTGCGTTGTGAGTGCGGATTTTCCAACTGCCGGTCTTGCGGCAATTACTGTTACGTCACCGCGTTCAAGATCTCCAAGTGCATCATCAAGTTGCGATAGCCCGATTTTTATACCACCCTCTCCAACACTTTCGTTGAAATATTTGTCTTTATTCTCAACTGCAATCTGCTTCATTGGTTTTAGCTTTACTTCTTTTCCCTCTTGCAAATGTTCAAGTCTTGTAAGAAGATCACTGATTGTATCATCAATGTCGCATGGTTTTAAACTGGATTTCTGGTACATTTCCCGAACCATTCTCGCCTTGTATTCTTTCGCAACCGCATCGGCATAACTTTTAACCATAGTTGAAGTGATTGTTCCGGTAATACAGGATTTCATCAATTCGCTAATCTGTTCCTGGGTGTATTTGTGGTTCTCAAGTGCCATTGATAACGACATTGGGTCGATGCTTTCATTACGGTCATACATTGCAAGCATTTCCTTGTATGTGTCCTGCGCAAAATCCGAACTAAACATTTCCGGTTTCAGTGTTCGCCAGATGCTATTTAGCACATCATTGTCAATCAATACGCACCCGATCACTCCGAACTCCGCTTCTGTCAACTACAATCACCTCGTTTCTCCGCAATCTGCAACCAATAGTCGCAATCGTTTTTTATCCAATCAACGTATTTTGGAATGTACCGAAAATCCTTATCGTCTGGATTCTTTTCTTGATAGTCACTCAAATATGCTTCTGTGGCTTTGTATAACAGCCGTGCAATGTCTGGTTGGTTCTCTTCGATAACTTCTAGCACTTTATCCATCCAAGCCGTTTTAGAGGTACTGTACGCTGTTTTCTTGGGGTATATATCAAAAGTCTTTTTCCAAGCATCGTCAAAATCAAACAAATCTCCGGAATCGGTCGACAGCGAATTTTCTTTTATATTTTCTTTCTCTTTATCTTCTTCTTTTTCTTCTTCTTTATCTGAAACAGCGACATCAGACGATTTATCGGGCGATTTTTGCTCAATCAGGTTCTTCTGCTTCTTTCTCCGGTTCTGCTGATATAGCCTGTCACGTTCCTTTTTCTTCTCATAAGCGTCAAGTGTTTGGTGCTTATTCCAATTCGGAATCGTTATCACGTTGTCAACGACCTCAATCATTCCAAACTCTTCAAAGGTCTTAAGCGCAAGCCTTACCGTGTTCAAATCTCTGCGGAAAATGGTGGCAAGCATTTCATCCGTAAACGGCAATTTGTTGCTCATCATAAACACACCGTTGTTATTCTGTTTTCCGGCAAGAATAAGAAGTTTGAACCAAATCGTAATGATGCTATCCGCGCTCGGCATACTCTCAATCAGAAGAATCTTTTCATCATCAAAGACATCTGTTGTGATTTTAATCCACTTGACTTCTACCATCTAATCACTCTCCTCATATGTATTTTCAGAAATCAAAGCCATAAACTTCTCATACTGTTTTTCAGAAACTTTGTTACCCTGTTTCTCCGGCTTCAAGCGGATTTCAAGGTGTTTTTCAGCGATATGCGATAATTCCTTGGCAAGGCTCTTTTTGCCCTGCTTAATGCCGTCATAATAGCCTTTTGCTGGTTTAAATTCGTTTATCTTTTCTTTTCCTGCGCCTTGACCGCCAGCCGTTTTGTTGTAACGGCATTGATAACCTTTCTTTGTATATTCCAAAATCCAATATTGTTCCATTTCATCAAGTTTCTCTCTCGGATAATGGATAAAATCCAATTTCCATCCATACGGATTTTCTTCACTATAAAATCCTCTTTTTTTAATCGAAAGATCTATGTGCTGATAACCGGATAAATGTGAAACATTTCTCTCTAAGCAGTCAACGCTCTGCCCAATGTAAAAGTAAGATATACCGTTTTCATCAGTCCTCGTGTAGAAATAAATTCCGCTCTGATTTTTCATTCTAGGGCAAACACTTAATATCCGTTTCTCGTTGTTCTTTTTTATTGCATATAGCTGCTTGTAATTTACATTCGGCATTTTCTTCTACCTCTCAATGGCGTTGTTAATATCTCTTCAATAGTCCAACCCATATCCTTTCTATGTAATAAGCAATGTGCATTTATACCTACTATTTCAGCCCACTCAACAACCCTATGGGTTTGTCCGTTGTGCTCCCAAACAGGCGAACCTGATAAATCTTTACATTTTTTACTGCAATAAACTGCGTCATTGTAATGACCTCCTCTTTTGGCGTTAAATGATTTATTGCAAATAGGACATATTTTCATATAGTCTTTTGTGTTTGGATGCTCTCTGTAATAAAGAATCCTTCCGCAGTGATTACTACATGTTTTTTGCCCATTTCTCTGCTTTTTCACAAATTGCTTTCCGCAAACAGGACATTTTAAAAATTTTTCCTCTAAAGGAATGCTATTTCTTTTGTTTTTAGCTTGTTCTGCATTTGTTACAAACCTGCAATTGCTAGGCTCGTAATTCCCATTAACATCAATTCTGTCAATGGTTAAAATGTTCAATCCCTTATCCGTCTTTTCCTCTTTATACCCGTTTGCGATTGCCCAATCGTGGAAACTTAGAAAATCATTCTTCCATTCATCACACATTGCAATCCCTCTTCCACCGTAATTTTTATAGTCGCGAGAAGTTTTGCAATAGCAACGATATTTAATACTTTTCCACAGAGGATATAATCTACCGCATTTATTTGATAATCCGTGTTTATATCCCATCCAATCACTTCCTCTCCAATGGCTTCATGCTCATTTGAGCCACAAACTTTCCGTAGCTCATTCCGGAGGCGCGTGCCATATGATTCACAGCCTTGATTGCATCATCCTTTTTCTTTGGCTTTCTCAATCGTTCTTTAATGTCAATGCCGATGCAGTCTTGGCAATCAACTTTGCGTTCATCTATCGTCATAAACAGCCTGCCACATTTCGGGCATATTCTTGTATACACAGTTCTTCCAGCCTTTTTAAAATTTTTAAACTGTGCGTATCTTCTTGCACATTTGGGTCTACAGTATTTTTGATCTGGTCGCTTCGGCTCAAATTCAGCCATACAGTATTCACATAATTTCAATTTTTACCTCCAATCTTTTGTAAGGGCGGTGCGGTAAACGCACCGCCAAAACATGGCTTTCAATAAGGTTTGTGATAACTATTATTCTCCATGCGTTAGAATGGTTTCTTTCGCTTTTCAGCCGGTGTTTCAACCGATTTATTCTTCAATCACTTCAAGTTCACTCTCCTTTAAAGGGTTGTACTCGCTTGATTCATAACTGATATGTGTTTTTTCCGGAGAATATGCCGATTCTTTTGCGCAATATGGCACATCATCGGTTTCTAATGCAACAACGATTTCTCCCGTTTTAAAAAAAACCATGACTATCACTAATAACTCTGCACTTTGTTCCTTTTTTTCATGCTTTCTCCTTTCAGAACGGACAAAGGTTCATATCAACCTCTAGTCCTTTTTCTGCAACATAAACATTTGCTCCATATTCAATTTTTTCTTTCGTTCGTTGTAGGAATAACGCGGGATCTCCGCTTGTGTCCGATAAGTGTATTAATACGACATTCCGTAAAGCTGGGTTGTCGTTTGTCTGAATAAATTTAAGCGCCGTATCAAGGCTCATATGACCTCGCAAACGGTGTTCGTAATTTGGCTCGTTCCGGTCTACCAAGTCCATGCTATAGTTGGCTTCAACCATAATCTGCTCAACTTTCGTACCGGAAAAATCATACTTGCAATATTCCAAGTCGGTCAAGAATAAAAGCTTACCCATTTCCTCATGCTCAATTAAATAGCCGTAGCACTCTATTTCTGTATCATGCGGTACATTAAAGGGAGTAACCGTAAAACTGCCGATTTGCCGTGTTCTGCGTGGCGGAATGGCTATTGTACGCTCTCCTGTAATGGTTTCAAGTGCCGTCTGCGTTTCAAATGCCGTATAAACCGGAATGCCGGATTTCATAAAATCTTTTATGTATCGTGCATGGTCTCCATGTTCGTGGCTCACAATGCAACCGACAACATTTGCTATTTTCCAATCAATCATCTTCTTAAAATCAAGAAATTTGCATCCAGCTTCGATTGCAAGGATTTCTCCATTGTCGGCAATTAAGGCGTATGAGTTACCGGATGAACCGGAACCTAAGACTTTTAATTTCATAGGCTACTCCAATTCTTCCTCTGCCGGAAAGTGGAAATATCCATTCAGATTGTTAAATTCCACACGTTCGCAAGTATCCTTAACTACCACAGTTCCAAAGCCGCCTTTCATAGAAGCCTTTAGCGTTTCATTGAAATCATCTGGAATATCCGCATTTGTGATAAATTTGCCTGCATATGCATCTCTAAGCATTTCCATGGCTTTCTTCGCTTTTTCTTTGGTGGAATATTCAGCAATTTGCATGTCTTCATTAAGCGACTCAACACCTATTAAGTTTTTGTTCAGGAAATAAATTCTTGACCTGAATCTCTGAATAATCACCTCTTCATATGGTACATCCATTGTTCCGTCCTGCGATATAACTCTCATGGCAGCCTCCTAATCTTTCATAAAGTCCGGCAAATTCTCGTCATTCTCTGCCGATTCAACAACTTCCGCTTCGACTGCTGCGCTTTCAACTTCTTTTGCTTCCGCATCTACAACAAAATCCTCTGAATTGGCGTTCTCGGCAATTTCTTCCTGCGTCTGCTGATAAGTTTCATCCATCTGCATAAGTGACTGTGTAGCCATAGCGTTAAGGTCTTTCGGATGCTTCTTGATTGCATTATTACGCATCTTGCGAATAATCATAGCTTCGGAAGTTTCTCTCCACGCCGCGCTCATATAAGGTCTTGCCACTTCACAAGCAAGCATTTCTTCCAATGTCTTGCATCCGAGAAGTGCACTGATAATCTCGTCCTTTTTAGCCTTAATTTCAGCCTTTTGCTTGTCGGTTGCCTTGCGCTTATTCTCGCAAATTCCAAACGTTTCATTCAAAAGATTGTTGCGCACATGAGCCAAAAGGTTTCCTTTCACGCCTTCACGTTCCGCAATCATGTATTCAATCTTTCCACCGTCCATCTCGACTGGATAAACTACACGGATTACTTTCTGCGACAATCCTTTTTCTTCCCACTCCGGCGGCGTAACTTCAACACCTCTGTGCTTCGGATATGTAAATTCATCCCCTTCTTTCACAAGCCATACCGGATAGACCTTTTTAACACCAACACCGAAATTACGGAGAAGTGCATCGTTTCCGTCTCCCTCAATACCCATTTCAACCTCTTTATACCAATTTCCATTGGCATCCTGCTTATTTCTCAACTGGAAATAACACTCTCTCGGTACTGCATTTGCATTAAGTTTAAGGCTGGAGACCTGCCCGATAACCTGCCGCAAATTAGAACCATTCAGATTTTCCATAGCTGCCTTATTTGATGTAACAAGGTTGTAAATCGCACTCATTGATGCCATAACACACTGTTTTGAATAATCATCAAATACAAGACCATGTTCCTCGAAATCTCGCTCCATAAGTCCGGTATACTGGTTTGCGTAGAACGAAAGCCTTGTATTCATTTCCTGCTTAACTGCAACTTCCTGTTTCTTTGTTTCTGCCATAATTGCTTTTCCTCGCTTTCCTAAATCTCATTAAATGCCTGTTATAATTGCATAACCAAGACACATGCTGCAATCGCAGCTACGGCTTTCCAATCAATCTCAAATTCTATACAATCTATAAAATTGAATTTCATTTTATCTCCTTTCTATTTCTCCCATGTTAAAATCACAAAATCCCAATCTTTCTTATCTCCACTTGGACTTTCATACGCAGTAAGTTTATGTGCAGCATGTCCTTCAAACTCTTTGTCGGTCATAACCAACGCATCATTACGCATCCCATCCAAGATTTCTTTTACATCTTTTACCGTTAAATACATATATAGTTCTCCTTTCTCAGATTAGTTTGAAATCAACATTTATTTTTCCTCGCTTTCCTCATATTTCTTCACAACCGCCACCTTATCAGCACCGTAGGTTTCCACCCACTTCATATCCACGGTTTCATCCGTAACAGTCAGCTTTGCACCCTTGTCATTTACAACCATGTCACCGGCTTTTACAGAATCCTCGGTGCGGTATGTATAGCTTCTTGTGCTGTTTGGAAATTTTGCTTTGATATACTGCACTTATCATTCCTCCTTAATTTTCAAACCAAATGGAACATTTCCATTAACAATAGATTCCCAATGTGCAATAACATTTGGATTAGCACTTGGATTGCATGGTTCCATTGGAGCAAACATAAATCCGCTCTCCTGTTTCTTATTTTCCTCATCCCATTCCTTCTCGGTTCCAAAGCCAAGATGCTCATAGAATTTTGGATTGTCCTCATATGTCGGGTATTCCGGATGCTGTTTCTGCCATTCCACAACATCCACTTTAAACTTCTCCATATCAATAACCCATTTATCATGAGCAACCTTCCATTTTTCCACTTTATCGTTATTCTGGTTAATTTTGTTTTGAGCTTCTTTCTTGACAGATTCCCAAATTTTACTACTTATAGATATAAAAGAAGCTTTATACTGCGGATAAAGAAGATTGTCATAATCAAGAATTTTCAACCCTGTCTTATTGTTCTGAAAATTCCATTCTCTAATAACCTGCCACATAATACATCCGGCTTGAAATCCGGTAATTCCACCTGTCGGAGAATTGTCAACCGCGCACATGGCTGCTATTCCTGCTGCCGCAACTGCGTGGCAAATAGTTCCATAATCATGCGAATAGTCTTCTGTTAAATGCCTTACAAATTCCGGAAGCGTTTCCACAGTCTGTTTTTTCGCTTCTTTGTACCATTCATTCTGGATTTTCATTTCCTCTGTAATCTGTTGTTTCATCTTCTAAACCCTCTCTTTCCTTTATTTCTCATATCTTTCTCGCAATACGGAAGAGGACAATGTCCGGATTCCGCAAAATCAAAGAATCCTTTCTTGCTTGCGCTCTTCCAACGCTTGCACGACATACACCTTGCATCCGGCTGCGTGATGTTGTTTCCGATTCCTATTCTCGACATTCAATATCCCCGCTTTCTTAGTGAAAATCCGCTTCCGGTTCTTTTTCCGGTTGAATATAACTGTCATCATATTCCTTATCAATAACGATAGCCGTTCCAGCTCTGGATAATCTCAAGAGTAGCACCTCAAATTCACTCAAGTTTCTAAGTGACGAAATCGTCAAATCCTTATAGGAAGAAAGTGTATATGGTTCTTCTTTTCCGTTGCCCCATATCCGCTTTGACACAGGAATTTCAACATTCAGTTTTTCATCATGCTCATTTTCAAATGTGATAACTGCTCTTTGCACACTGCTCCATGATGGCTTATCTTCCAGCTCAAACCGCATTTCACATTCCACGGATTGATAAGAAACGCCATCATCGTAATCAATGTCTAAATCTTCTGTGTCAATATCCCTTTCGCATTGTTTAATCCATGCCTTGAACAAATCCGTAAGTTTGATTTCTTTCTGCTCCGGCTCCACCATAAGGTCTTTAAAATTCTCCAGAATCTTTTTATTTCCAATACAGAAATCCGAATTAACAATCTCTGTTAAAACAGAATCAAGTTTGGGAAGATACTCTGAAAAATCATAACTCTCAATGTATGGAACCATGACTTCTTTTACCTTTTCCTCAATGGCATGCTTTGCATCTCCCCAACGAAAAGCATCTTCGATTGCTCCCACCAATGCATTCATAAATTTTTCTTTGACAATTTCACTTACTTCATCCGAAGATAAACTTTCCGATGCTATTTTCAATAATTCTTCTTTCATTTACACACCCTCCACTTTCAACTGCTTATCCTCTGATACTGTCAGAAGAATTAACTGTGTATCAACAGCCGGTACATATTCATCATTGATACTTTCTGCACCATCAAGGAAAATCGGAACATACATATTAAAGAACTTCTGAAAACTGTTGCAAATATCAATCTTCGCTTCAATTTCCCTGCCAGTGTTAGTCGTGTCACCGAACACCTTGTAAATGCCAGCTTCTTCATCAAGCACCGTAGGAATACAAACTTCCTTATATTCTCCGTTTTTCTGGAAATCGAACAACTTCCAACGTACAATACCGAAATGCTGATTGATTTCTTCAACAAGTAACTTATTCTTTCGTTTTGAAACTTCTTTGAGCTGATAAAGAATCCTCTCGGCATCTGCCTTTGCTTGTCCATACTCGTTCTGTTTATGTTGCATATCTGCAATCTTGTCATCAATTTGAACATTGTTTTCAGCCTGTGCAATAATCTTATTTACTTCATCAAGCTGGCTCTGCAGATCTGCTTTCTCGACTTTCAAATCAGTAACAATCTTGTCCGCACCATCAGATTCCAGCTTTTCAATATCGGCGAGAACCTTGTCACGCTCTGCTTTCAGTTTCACATAATCTTCATTCTGCGTGTAATCAGCTTCGCTCGAGATCTCGGATAACTGCTTCGAAAGTTCTTCTTTCTTTGCAATGGCATCCTGTTCCTGTTTCTTTAAAGCGTCAATTTCTGTATTCAGATCAGCATTTTTCTTTGTAAGTTCGGTAATAAGTTCCTTCTTCTCGGTGCCAATAGTATTCAACCGATTCAGTTCAACCTTTTTGTCAGTGTCAAACTTAAATCTTTTTGCTTTCAGTTTTTCTTCCGCATCCGCCTTGGCTTTTTCTTTCCGGCTTTCAAAATCAGCCTTTAACTGCTCGATTTTATCTTCTGGCAACTTCTGACCGCACAGTGAACAAACAGTGCTATTTTCATCAAATACCCACTTGGATTCGTCAAACAGGTAAGGCGCTTCATCAAATGCCTTGGCATATTCTGCATTGTACTTTTCTCCAATTTTCTTCCGTTCTGCATCCGCATCTGTGATAGCCTTTTCATTACCGACAATCTGATTTTCTTTCAAAGAAATCGTCTGCTCCAGATGTTTTAATTCATCTTCGCAACCGCACAGATCAGCATCAATTTCGTATCTACGATTGGATAATTCGCGGTTCATCGTCTGTGTAATTCCGGATATATCAAGTTGTAACCGCATTTCCTTATCGCGCAATTCGTCAAGCGAATGATCGGCACCGGCAATCTTCTTATCGCATTCAGCGATTCTTCTTGCCAGATCAGCCTTGGCAAGTTCCTGCTCTGCCACATCCACATCAACCTTAGCTGACTCTAAACCGATAATTTGATTCGGGATTGCATCCAACTGATCAACCGCTTTTTTCTTGGAAGCATTGTTCATCGCTTCAATTTCCTCAAATTTGTAGGATTCAAGCAATTTGGCAACATCCGCAGTTTCTTTATTCATTTGCGCAATCTCTAAATCTGTTTTTGCACTTGCCATAGCGAATAAGGATTTTCTCATTTCATCCTGTTTTTTCTTCAACGACAAATCCTTGGTAAACACATTCGGGTGCGAACAAATGAGGAATTTATCAAACTCAAACCCTAATTCTTCCAGATATGCCTTAAAATCACGTTCTGTCTTAGGCACAGAATTGATCTCATATGTATTTGTGATAGTAACTTTCGAAACTCCATTTTTATCCGGTTTTCCAACTTTTCGCTTCTGCATCTTGGAAAGAGTAATCTCTTTTCCGTCCACATCAACATCTGCAGTAACGGTTGGAATGCAATCTTCTACATTGTCCGGTTTGATGTTCGGGTTGCTTGTAAGTTCATAGTTCTTATCAGAAATCAGCCAGTACCATGCCGTCCCGATTGTGGTCTTTCCTCTCCGGTTCATGCCGGAAACCCTTGTTGTCTTTCCGAATTCGTATGTATTATCCTTTACACCTTTGAAATTTTCAATATGTAACGATTTTAAAATCATTCGCATTTTTGTCTCACCCTTTCTTTAAATTCTCTTTTCAGTCTATCGAAATGCTTTTCGTTCTCCATGTATCCGCTCAAAGTTTCGATTGTCGGCATACCTGCTGTGCCCTGTTTGCATCCGTGCAATTTGATGTTAATCTCATGTTCTTTTGTAATGTATTCGTGCAACATATTTATGTGCAACTTGCACTCAATCAGTTCGTTGTACTCTTCCCTTGGAACACAGACGTAATTTTCCTTTTTCATATTACACCCCCACGATTCCTTTTATTGATAACTCATATGTAACTTTTTCCACAACGCGACCATCTTTACACGTTTTCTTATATCTCCTGCTCTGCAATCTGCCGTATGTACTTACCCTATCGCCTAAAGCAAGCGAGTCCGTATATTCTGCACACTTTCCCCATGCGATACAAGTGATCAAATCCTCTTTTCCGTTTTCTCTTATGTTTTTGAGTTTCACATCACAGATTTTACGGCCAAGTGGTGTTTCTCTAAGTTGCTTTTCCTCAATAATGCCGTCAAGACTTACTTCATTCAAAGGGCTATCATCCTCTGGCTTCGTGATTGTATCAGCCATAACATACATAAGAATGGCTTCTCCGGATCCTGTTCTTACGTGCCGGGTAATTATCTTCCCACTGACGTATGCCGTTCCGCTGATTCCTGCATCGCTGATTTCTTCACTAAACAGTACCGGAAGTATATCTGCAACACCGCTTCTTCTTTCAACTCCAATGAAAAATTTATAAAAAATCTTACCGTTTGATTTATGGCTTTCCCTTGGTGCTGATACAACATCACCGATCAACGTTATTTTGTTCTCCATTGTTGCTTCTCCTTTCCATTTCTCTGTCAAGAACCTTTTCAAAATTCTCTTTATCATTCTGTTTCTTTCGTTTCCCTGCCAAAAGTTCAGCAAGCATACGCTTTTCTTTCGTGGAACATCTCGTACCACTTATATACACAACGCTTACCATGCATCCTCTCTCATTCTGCGTTTTCTCTTAATTCGCTTGTCGAGTTCAGCTCTCTTCCGGTCTACTTCCGACCAGTAATACATGATTGCCGCAATTACCGCACCGGCTACAAATTTAGTAGCCGACACATCCCCGACCACGCCCTCACTATCCATATAGCACGCGGCAACCAAGGAATACTCCATTGCAACCGCACCTATGATGAATTGGATTACTTTTTTCATTCATGCCCCTTTCTGCCACTTTATAATTTAGTACCAGTCAGAAACAAACGTTCCGAGTAACGGGCATACAACACATCTATAAAACGCACGGAACCATCTTCCATAGAATATGTAAAAGCCATTGCAGGTGTGTAAGTCGAATCTCCTGTATGTATCTTTGCATCTATTACAGAAACTCCATATGTTGTTTCCTCGTCAACGAAAATGCTTGAAAAAGTTTCCGCAGAGTCAACCCTTGCCAAATAGTTGTCACCGCTACGAATTACCCTTGAATTAACTTTCTGAAATTCAAAATCGCTCATTTCAATTCTCCTTTCCATTATGTGTTTCGTTCCCCTCGCCCTGTTCACTATGTTTCGAAGCAGAACTCTCTACCATTCCAAGAACATATCCTTTCTGAAAATCTGTCATATTCGGAATGGCATCACGAAGTTTTTCGACAACTCGCTTTTCCTTTTCGCTCATACAATCACTTCCTTTCATGCGCAATATCTGATTTCGTACTCTGCTACAATGTTCAAGTCGCATCCGAAAATATACATTAAAATAGGAAGAAACTAATTTCTTTTGTACTTCCCATGCCAAATCATCCGTGAACGACTTGGCCAACATTAGATAGCCCTGTTCGGTAAAAAGATACATTCCGTTCGGAGCAGTTACACCAAATTCCCCCTTGGCTTCATCCGAATTTCGGACGAAGTAATCTTCTCCTAAAATAAAGTGTTTCTTATTGTCTTTAAATCTTTTTCTCGCTGTTCCGTCTGGTCTTTCATGTACCATATCAATGTCCTTAAATGTGACCACTCGCTTGCCTCTGTACTCTTTGATGGAAATATCTGCATTTCCAATGTGTACTAAATTATCCATATTTTCACTCCTTTCTGTGGTATAATATTTTCAAAAACGGAGGAATTAACATGCTTCTAAAAATTGAAAGAATAATATTAAAGAAAATATCTAAAACAAATTTTTCAATCGAACTTTCCGAAATAGGTAAATTCGATGAAGAAGATGTATATCAAGCGTTTTTGGATTTGCAGGATAAAGGATATGTAACAAAAGTAAGTACATCTGCGGATAGATCAAATTTTAGCTTTATAGTTTCTCCAAAAGGAAGATTTTATAAAGAATACTTTTTCCTTTCATTTTTGAGAAATATCCTTATCCCATTTGTCGTTGCCATAATCACGGCAACCGCCACATATCATTTAGAAAAAGTAGCAGATAGCTATTCCGACAGCAGCTCCAGCCAATGCACTTATGAATTGAACTCCGCCAATAATGAACGGCTCAAACTTATCGAGTAAGTCGCGCTTTTGTCTGAACGTCATTTTCTTCATGTTCTCACCTCTTTTCTGTTCATTTGATGTACATACAATAGCACATTAAATATACATTGTCAATAGTTTTTGTTGACTTAATGAACATTTAATGTTAATATAATTGTGAAAGGAGGGTAAAGGATGAATGAGCGAATAAAGCAAGTTCGGTTATCAGCAAAATTAAGCCAAACCGAATTTGCAGAAAAAATTTTAGTCTCACGATCTGCTGTATGCAAAATGGAAAGCGGAGAAAATTCTCCATCAGAACAAACTGTTAAATTGATTTGTCAAGAGTTTAATGTCAATGAAGATTGGCTTCGCACCGGAAACGGAGAAATGTTTGTTGAATTATCAAAAGACGAACAGATTTCAGCAATGCTTGGAGAAATCCAAAGATTAGGTGATGAAAACTTTAAGTATCGACTTGTTTCTGCACTGTGCAAATTAAGCGAAAGCGATTGGACAGCCTTAGAAAATTTAGTAGATATGATTTCAGACAAAAAGTAAAAAAGAGCCAAGGGCAATGCGCAGACCCTTGGCTCTTTTCCTATTTTAATAAGTTACTTATGTATGCATATATGGTTTTTAACCAATGCAAATTTTCGCATTTTTCAATAAGTTTAATGATTTCATTTTTGTAGTATTCTTTTCCCAACCTAAAACCCCCAATCGTGTGCCCTATGTAGCGATACAGATATTATAGAACGTGTGTTCGGCATAGTCAATCCCCAATTATGGGCGGAGCCATGCCAAACCCCACCCATGCCAGAACTTGAAGTGTCCTTTCGGACAAGTCCATAGTATCACTGTAATGCGCATGATTTCAACATTTTTCGGTCGCAAGTTTCGACAGGAAATGTCATTGCAGAGAAGCGGAAAGCTGTTTCTCAATCTCTTCTTGCACTTTTGCGCGCCAACGCATCGGCACTTCATCAATCGTCATTTTCTTGTCTACCAGAATACGTCTTACGTAGAATTTAACCATATCCTACACCTCACTTTCTGCGGTAATGCTTGCCAATTCTTCGATTGCTTCTGCGTTTGCTTCGTGTCCTGCTTTAAGCTCATCAATTGCCTTTTCCATTTCCGTCTTTGTCCGCAGCCTGATAGTAACCGTGTAAGTTCCATCTTCCTTACCTGCCTCGTCCGTATTCGGTGCGTATGTAAACCCATCGGATTTCAGATCAGTGTAATTCCCCGACACTGCATCGTTGTGTGCAAATGTGACTTCCGCAAGGTTGTCTGCAGAAAATGCATCCGTAATCGTTTTAATGGCTTCGAAGTTCTCGGCTTTGATCTGGATGTTTCCAAGGCTTGCTCCTTCGGCGATCTCGAACTCTGTTTTGTTTTTCAAAATAATTTTGTCCATAATTTTTATTCCTTTCTATGTGTAAATTTACGAGTTACTAAACTTATTTAAACGGCAGTTTAAATACAACAATAAAAAGAGCTGCTGCATTAAATGGAAACGAAGCATTAGGCACAACATGTTATGGGAAACCTTGGATTGTTTTAAAGGAACTATTTGACAAAATTCCAGCTGGTATAAGTGTATTCGTAACAGTTGCAGCAGCATCTTATTTAACAATAGCATACAATATGGGAACGTATGCAACATTTATAGTTTTTTGTTACGAGCAAGCAAGTTGCTATCATGTATTCAGGACAGCCAGCGGTTGGAGCGTAGGAGTACTACAGACTGGAAACTATAGCACCTTCTAAGCCTTTGTATACCACACAATTATAATGTTATGATTCTGTATAATTTATTGTCCAATAGCAATCCAATAAAAATACCAATTATATTTCCACGCATCGGCATGTTTAATTTCTGAAGCTGCAATAAAGCCATCAGTGTCCGTATATCTTTGATCAACAAGCACACTATAAAGATAGGCATTAGCTTGAAGGTCTGCAAACGAAACTACAACGGTTGGCTTACTGTTAAACTTTTTGTGAAATGTTACTCTTGTGCTTATATTAGTACCAACATTTATAGCCGAACCTGATTTACTAAATAAACTCGTACCGCAATCTATCATTTTTAAACTGCCGTTTATTTCGGTGATTTTATCATCCAAGGCTTTCCCTTGCCGTGCATCCAACCCAAATCCGGCTTCTGTGGTTGTAAGGTTGTTGATTAAGTTCGCCGCTGGAAATGCACCGTTAATTTTATCTTTTAATGTGTCAGCCAGCTTTATGACGTTTTTCGCTTCGTCCAATGTAATTGTGGTGCCATCCAAGTTAATACTAAGCGTTCCACTTTCATCTACGCTCATGCTTTTTCCGTCCGGCTTTACAACTCCGGCATCCTCTGTTGTTGCAATCGCACCAGCACCGCCCACAATCGATTTCGACCAATACTCTGTATTGCTCGTTGCCGTTCCTGCCGGAACTTCCTTTTTTGCAAAATAAAGCGTATTGTTATAAGTCACTGCATCCAATCTCTTATATGTAGCATCTGCACTCCAATCGCCTTTTGGCACAATTGCTACTCTTCCTGCTATAGCCATTTAAGCCACCTCCCAATTCAAATTTCCGTCATTGTCAACGAAAAAGTTATATGCCGCATTGTCCATGTAAATCAACTCCCCATCCTCATTCACATCAAATTCTGTCATTGTGAGTTTCTTGTTAATCTCGCTTTCGATTCCTTGCACCCTGTCTGCGCTGTCCTTTGCGTCTGTGGCAGATTTTGCCGCGTTGGTTTCAGACTCCCCTGCACTTTTGGCAGATGCTACAGCCTTGGCAGATTCCACTTTAATATCTGCAAGATAATCCGGGCGCAGATGCTTTTCTTGGATACTTCCCTCTTTCACGATTGCGGACACCTTACCGTCACTGCTAATTTCAAATGCAATGGTATTGCTATCTATAAATTCATACTGCGTGATCAGAGCGGACAAATCAACATTCTGCGTTGTGCCATCGTCCAGCGTGATAATCAACTGCTGCGACTGCGGATCATATGTAAAGTTTACGGCCAGCTTTTCCAACTTAGTATCAATGACTGCTTTGGAACCGTTCATTTTCACAACAGTGATCGTTCCCTTTGATTCATCCCATAGAATTTCTTTCACAAGCTCATTTGCCTTTGCCAAATCAACCTTAGACGCATCCATAGCAACCACACGATCATCCAGATTGTCAATGCCGGCTTCCGCATTATTTAACCGCATGGCATCAATTGCTGTTTTCTCGCTTGGAAAATTCTCCCAGTATGTCCGGCTATAAATTTTCTGCATGGTTCACACTCCTTTCTAACGCTGATAATCTGCGTTCCAGATCTTCGTTTTTCTGCTGCAAAAGTTCGATTTCTTTCTGCTGCATCTGGATCATCTGTATGTGCATTGCATGGAGATTTTCCTTGTCAATTTTCCATGTCTTTGAATCTCCGTGAATTGCTTTTTCATCCTCTTCGGCATTTTCTTTTAGTACAAGTCCGCTATCGGACAATCCGGCATCCTGCAAAATCTTCTCTAAATCCTGCGCAATTAAACCAAACTGTAAGCCTGTGTGTTGCGTGATGTATCCGGGTTTCCATGTATATTCAACCGGGCACATTGCCATATAAACGCTTTTAATATCCCTTAATGATTGTATATTATTTTTCAGCCTTTTATCGGAACTCGGAATAGAAATCAAAAGACCCTCGATATCCAAGGTACTTTCCCTCGAGCCAAAATTAGACACTTTATTAAAGTGTCTGGGCGAATACTTGGTTGTAGAGCTATCATTAAGTGTATAATCTACATCTGTAAAATACCCACTTGGCAATTCGCTTTTGGTTGCGTAGTCGCTCAGCGAATTGTCAACATAACTTTCAGTTGCCAAGTTTTCCTCGTTTGAATCTGTTACAGTGCCTAGGTCAATGAGTATGTTTTGCAGAATGGGTCTGCCTCTTCCGTCAAGCCCAATAATTGTAAGGTCATCACCGAGCGCTGTCGAATTAAAGTTTAGCGAATCGATTATTGTTACTCGTCCAGCTCCATCAAGTCTGAAGTTGTTGCTTTCGACTATGAGCCTGTTTCCACGAAGCATAATCTGATCGGCACTTGCATTGATCATTGAAATAACTTGGTCGTTCTCGTCTCTTCCAAGTTTCAATTCCAATGATGCGTCTAATTGTCCTTCCGCTTTTTGTGCGCGATTGACTTCTGCGGAAATGCTTTCTGCGGTCTGCTCAAACTTAGAGCTTGTCTGTTCCTCTAAATCCTCATACGTGGATTGAAGATGGTCTGCGTTCCTTTCTAACTTTCCGGTACGTCTTTCCACACTTTCAATCGTGTCTCTGATAGAATTAACCTTTGCAGAGTGTGTCTGCGTTCCCTGTGCCGAGATTGAATCTCTCTTGCTTTGTACTCCGGTTAAAGTGCGTTGCAATAGATACGTTTCAACAATCTCTCTCGTGGTATTGAATCGGATTGGTTCCCCAAGTGTCAGACATGGATTTCCGACACAGGTGCAACTTTTAATCGGTGTGTATGCCGCCTGTGCCATAATAGGCAATAGGTTATTTGCAATCTGTTCAAGTTCCGCTCCGGTCTTGTCTGATACAAGAAAGTTTCCTGTAATCGAATAGTTGTTTCCGGCGGTTCCAACAATAGCACCGGCATTATCTTCGCTTGTCTTGATTTCAAGCTGCGTGATTGCCTTGCTTTGGAAATCCTCATAATCAAACGTGATATAGTGTCCGGTCATGGATTCTGTGTTTGCATCAGACGGAAATAAATTGTCAGACGGAAATAAATCTTCTGCCGGATAAAGTGCGCTTGTGATTGCTTTCAGAAAGACATACTCAAACTTTCCCTCTCGGTTGATATTTCCAAAGCATCCGTTAATCTCACAGATTGCCGTCACAACCGTTTTTCCACTGATAGCAGACTCTTCTGTGACCGCGCTTGAATCGTCCGTCTGTGTGGCTACAATCGTCTTATTGACCGTCATGGAATCATTGACAAGGCTTGTTTCAACTTGCGCAATTCCAAGATGCGCAAAAAAGCTATCGCGGAACTGCTTAAGTGTCATTGGAAAGCTAAGTCCTGCATACCAAGACTTTACATCCGTATTGATAATGTCATACATAGCGTCATATGCCGTAATCTGCCGTTTTGTTCGGTCAGCCGTAGGAACATCGGATGCAACCTTAAAAACTCCGTATGGCATCGGGTTTTCGCTATCTCCGTCAATCGTTTCTTCGATAGAGATTGTCTTTCCAATAATGTTTCCTGCGGTGTTTCGTGCTGTGAATTTTACACAATTCGCTTCGCACGCTCCAAACTTTAATTCAGATTCCGAACAAAGACTTTCTTCGAGCGCAAACGTACCGATTTCAAGCATCGAATTGTCTATTTTCTGATTCGTTCCAACAACAGATATGACCATCTGCTTATCTGTCGCGGAATCCCAATACTTTTCTTTCAAACTGCTATTTATCATATACACCACCTACAAACGAAAATTTGATTGCGTCATATTTTATCTTCCCATGTGCCACAGAATAGAACGTAGGCTGAATATCAGCGATATATCCGTACTGTGTCACATACCCGCGTTTCTCCGGCACATACGCCGTGATATAGCCGCCGCGCTCCTTTGCCTTGGTATAGTTCTTTTCAATATTCTTCCAAAAATCATCAAACTGCTTTTCGGTCAGCATGGCTTTGGTTTCAAACTCAACCTTTAAGGCTTTCAGTTCCACGGCATCACGATGCTCATATCCGTTTTCATCCGTCCAAGGGTCTTTGTCCTGCATGTTCACATAGGAACTAAACGTGTCCTGCTTTATTAAACTGTTCGGTATGGTATAATTCCCAAACTTTACTAAATATCCGCCATATCCCATCGTTTACCTCCTAAAAATGGGTATAAAAATAGCACCTACCGTTTTGGTAGATGCTATCCATTTGATTAAATTTTAAGCTACTACTGATTCCCATTCAGATTTCAGCTTTTCTACATCGTTTTCAAAAAGTTTGCAAGCGATTTCGTACAACTGCGGAATCATTCCCATTTCCCTGTCGATATAATCCATCTTGTTTCTTACTTTGGGTTTGAGTGCGCACCCTTCCATCCTTGATTTAAGGTTGCAGTGATATTTCCTTTCAAATTCTCCATAAAGCAACGAATAGCGTTCTTGATACTTTCCATCGGCACCGAAACGGACAATCTGAGTTATCCGCTGTCTCTTGGTTGCCAAGTCAATATCATCAACGAGTCCGATAATAACATCTTCCTTATGGATGATTTCTTTCTGCTGTCTTTTAATGGTTTCGTTCTGCTCTCTAACAGTTTTTAATGTCTGTGAAAATATCAGTTTAGTGTTTTCATCTGCATATGGTAGGTAAGTAGAAATAAATAATTCATCATTATTGACATACCCACCTGTTTTACGGATTGTAGGGAGAACCTCGGATGTTACCCAACGTTTGAACTTATGAAGTTTTTCTTTTCTTTCGTTTATAAGGGAGTCGTTTTGTGACACACCCTTTGCTTTCTGTGGTTGCATCTGAAAGAGCAAGGAATACAAACCGCTTTCATTAACAACCGTCATTCTTTGTTTTCCACCGGGAGTATCAATTTGTGACACACCCTTATCAGAATCATCAATATTTGAAAGGCTTCTTCTGTAATTCGTATCTCCAAATACTTCGCATATATCCTTTCCAACAAACCATGGTTCATCATCGACCATGACCATTCTGATCTGTCCGAATATTGGATTCTCAAATACCTCAATGCTGTTTTGAATCTTAAGCATAAGTTGTGATTTTTTCATTCGTGTCTACCTCCATACATTTTTATCTGAATAAAAAAAAGGAAACCGTTTGTGAAATCACATTGGTTTCCTCTTTCGTACAGTATGGCGTTCAAGTAAGTAATCCGCTTCTTCACGGATAAGGTTGTTTCCTTAGTAATAAGGATAGACTATTTTTGATTTTGTGTCAATCCGATTTTGGAATTGAAATAAGCCGTGTTTCCACGGCTTATACTTTTATTCTTCTGCCACTATTGAAAATTTTACTTTTGAATTTCCATAATAGCTTGTACTGTATTCTGTGTCAAAAACATTCGTGTCCATAGGCACTTCAAAATATATTGAACCTTTAGTTTTTTTACCCGGACTAAGCGTTGTGTCAAATGTGCTGTCTATGTAATCAACAGCATAATCGTCTGCGTATGCCGAAAAATCATATCCAGAAATGTCTTGATCTTCATCTGATATATTTTCAAACTCAAAATCTAGTTTCATAAACGCATTTCCATCATCAGGACTTTGATACGCAACATCGTCCAATGTTAATTTTGCAGATGAAAATGTTATTATCAAGTCATTAGTCTCAACCGAATCGCCTAATGTGAAGTAGTCATCGTATGAATCGGTCGATTCTTCCGTTTCATCGTCCAATACTTCCGCATCTCGACTGTTTTCAACTTTTTTAGGTTGGTCTGAATCACTTTCGTCAAATACGAGTGCCGCAAAAATAAAAATAATTATCGCAACTATTGAACAAGCCAGACCCGCAATTGCAGTTCCATGCCCTTTCCATTTTTGCGTAAGTGCAATAATTGCGCATACAAGACCGATTATTGCAGGAACTACACCTATCGCAACACACGCTAACAAAATGCCTGCTATTCCGCACACTAAAGATGCAATTCCCCATCCACTTTGTTTCATGATCAAATTCCTCCCAAAAATCCTTTAACTCATTTCAGTAACCCAAAAGAATCTGTCACGTAGTAGTCGGAATCTTCCGAGTCCTCATTCCAGACAACTAGGGATAGTTGTATGTTGTCAATATTCTTTATTGGCAAGCTCACAATGTTATCATCCATTGTCCACCACGTTACATAGGCTTTTTTATGTGGAGATAAATCTTGATATAACGTTCCTTCCGCCATAACATCATTTACTGATGATGCGTCAGAATTAACCGTAATATTATTGTCTGTAATATTTTCGATTGTCAAGCAAGCTATAAGTTCGTCCGGATATGTTCCCTTCTTTAGCCCTGTAAAGTAAACTCTAATGCTCGAATCTTCGTATGCAAGTCTGTTGATTTTCTCTTTCACGGTTACTTTGCAAGACATCACTTTCTTTCCGGCTTTAGCCTTGACCGTTGCCGTTCCGGATGATACTGCCGTAACAATGCCGCTTTTATCTACCTTTGCAATGCTTGGTTCGGTTGAACTCCATTTAACTCTTGCTTTTGTTCCGGTAACTTTCAATTTCTGTGTTTTCCCAACATCAAGCGAAATGGCTTTCTTGTTTAATTTGATAGTTGCCGCCTGTGCAACAATCTGTTTCCCATCTGCATTTTGGATTGGCATAGCCGAAGTCAAAACGGCAAATGCCAACCCCATCGCTACTAATATTTTTTTTGTGTTTCTCATAATGACTCCTTTCTTGTGATATGATTTATTTAGAATTATATCACGTTCGATTATAGAAGTCACTAAAAAACATAGACATTGTCTCCGGTTCGATTGTAATGTTCTCTCCCATAATCCCTTGCGGCTTTTCCTATGTCGTTTGTAGTAATTCCGAAATTTTTCTGTAAAATAGCTTGTAATAACTGATTTTGCTGTCGTAATAAGGAAACCTCTTGCGCAGATGTTGAATTGATAGCATCTTTGATTCCAGTAATTTCTTGGCTTCCTGCGACCGCTGGCTTACCTCCGACTGTTCCCATAATTTCCGGAAGTCCATTTTCTCCAACTGTTGCTATGCTATATTTATCCATAAAACCGCCCGTTGCATAAGCCTTTACTTTAGGTAGGCTCACTTTCGGCACAAGATCGACTCCGCTCCACTTTACCTTTGCTACTTTAGCCGCCGCAGAAACAACACTGTTGAACCCTCTCAAAACGGTATTCACTCCACCGATCAATGAATTTATTGCTGTTTCAATTCTTGAAATTACGGTGTTCATTGCCCCGGCAACGCCACTTTTCACGCTATTCCATAATTTGCTGAATATTTCAGCTACACTTTCTTTCATCTTCGAGAAAGCATTTTTTATCGGGGTGGTTACATGTTCTTTAAACCAACTAGAAACACTGTTCCACGCCCCGGTTACCGCTGTTTTTGCCGCGCTAAATGCTTTCTGAATAGATTCTTTTGCTGAACTAAAAGCATTCTTAATAGGTGTTGTAACATGCTCCTTAAACCAACCGGAAACCACAGCCCATACCGATTTCACAGTTGTCCATAGAACCTTAAATGCGGTTGATACTGCCGATTTCAATAATTCAAAATTCTTCTTTATTGGCTCTATTACCTTTGATTTAAACCAATCAGAAACAACAATCCATACAGCCTTGACAATAATCCACAATCCTTGAAAGATTTGACCGACTCTTTTCGAAAATCCTTGGAAAAATGAAACAATAGGAGTTATAACATTAGTATTGAACCATCCAGAAACTGTTTTCCATACACCGGATATATCTTTCCATAAAGAAGAGAAAAAACCGGAAACGGATTCCCATAATCCCTTAAAAAATCCGCTTATTGGCTTAATCACATTAGTATTAAACCAATCTCCTGCTTTTGAGAAAATTTCTTTTATTTCTTTCCAATGATCCTTGACTACTACAGTTGCCGTTGCAACAGCGGCTACTATTCCTGCGGTAATCGCTGCCGGTGCTGCTGCTACCCCTAAAATAACCGCCCCGACTGCCGTAATCGTAACTCCGACAAGCATAAGTGCTTCATTAAGCCAACTGAATCCGTTCTTTAGCATGGTCACAAAGTTTGATATTGCAGTAAACGCGCCAATTGCAACAGAGCCAATCCCGGTTATAGCTTTTGCTACCGGACTGATAAAAGAAAGTGCGCTCTCTGCCGCACCGCTACCGAATAAAGCTTTGACACCAGCTGAAACAGTTGTTCCAAGTGTAGCAAACGCCCCACCTATTTTTTTTGACAAAGCGGTAGACAATACTGCCGAGATTCCCTCATTTGCCGCAATTTCAACGCCAAGCCTTGATGCAAGTGAACCAGCAATTGCTTTTGAAATGGAAGTCCCTATGATTCCAAGTGCGGTTTTTGCAAGATGCAATCCAAGAATTTTTTTGATTGTCAGCGCACCGATGATAATCGCAACCGTCTTTACGTCTAGGTTGCTTAAAAACTCCTTGACACCTTTCCAAACATCCTTCCAAGAAATTTTACTTAATGCCGTAGTGACCGCATCAAATGCCCCTTGCGCCCATGCATTAAGCGTTTTAGCCAATAATGCAAAGTCAAAGTTTTGGAAAAACTTGTTTATTCCGTCTGCGATTGAATTTCCAAATTGCTTCCAATTAAATGTCGTTCCAAACGAATCCAATCCATGAAGCACCGTGTTTAATGAATTTGCGATCAGTTTTCCGGTTTCTCCGAAAAGCGTTGTTCCTTTTTGCCCTTTAAATAGTCCGTTAAGGAATTTGGCTAATCCCCTTCCAAAGCCTTCAGCTTTTGCATACACTTTTTCCCATTTAATTTTTTTCATTGCGTTAATTAACGCACCGGAAATAGACTCTCCCAACTGTTCAAGGTCTTTGATTTTGCTTTTGAATTTCTTAAAGATGGTGTCCGTCTGAACTAATCCACCATCAGCACCGGTGCCGCCACCAGCACCTGAACCAGATCCAGAACCAGAACCTTTATTCCCGGAACCGGAAGTATTATCTTTACTTTGTTTTGAAATAACCTTTAATTCATCAAATGCACGAGTTGCCTGCTGGATTTCCTTTTTTGCTTTCTTGGCATTCTTTGCGATACCGCCTGTGTTTTTCCCTGCGCTTCCTGCGGCATCACTTAAATCGTCCATGCCATTAGATGCGCTTCCAATATCATCAGCAAGACCGCTGATTCCTGCCCCTTTGCTTGCTTCATACTTCCATCCGAAGATAGAACCTAAAGCATTTGTTACCATCTCTGCGAAGGAAATAACCTTTTGCAGAACTGAATTAAGCACCTTGATAAATGGCTTGAATGCATTGATTAAACCACCACCAACAACCGCTCCAAGTGCTTTGAAGTTCTCTTTAAGCATGGTTATCTGGTTATGCCATGTCAATATGTTATCGTAAAGGCTTTTTATCCTCTACTTCTTATGGTTTCCCATAAGTTCGGCGTACATTTTCAACCACAGCATTGTGGCTGTCGGATACTCTTGGGGATATTATATTCTACACTCTTTCCATAAGAAAAGAGCATAGGTTCAATCCCTACGCTCTACAATGTGCTATAACTTTTATTTTATAGCCTTATCTCGGTATTAGCTTATTGACTTATCCACTTATAACCATAAGCAGTTCGCCCCTCTTGGTCAATTACATTATGTATTGCTTTGTAATTAACTCCAAGAGATTCCCCTGCTTCGGATATTCTATCGAACACTCTTATAATCTCTCTGGTTTTCGCATCCACTTGCGCAATTTTTCTTCCTTTTTTGCGCTTTTTATAGATGCTCAAATCTTTTATTGGAAAATCTTCTTCGTATACAAAAATATATCCATTTGCCGACTTATAGGTATTTGAAAGCACACCGGAAATAGTTGTTCTATTTGCTCCGGTAATCCTAGCCGCCTCCTGCAAACTTTTAAATTTCTGTATAAAATTTCCTTCCATATCACATTGAATAATGCTTCTCATTCCGTTAGGTTCCGGCTTTCTATAGGTTTTCGCTCCGTTTGATTCATACTCATCCTCAAACATGAACATATAGCCCTTTGTCTGCCGCCTTTTTCCTTTACAATTAAGCAGAACATCCGTATTATTAAATCCGTCAATTTCTGCATCCATTGCACTATCATAACGCTTAATGTACCGTCCGTCAAGCGTCAGCAAAACAACTGCCCTGGCGTTATGATACGGCGCGCCTTTCCCACCTTTGGTCATATTATAGCCATCTCGATAGGTGTTAAATTTTTCAATGTAATACTTTTCCAACTCACAGGCTCCATCTTCGCTTTCACACGTTTCGATGATTTCCCATGAGAAGTTGTCAAACCCGAATTCTTTAATTGCTCTATGAAAGTCGCAATCTTCTTTTTCGTAGCACCTTTGATGTTGCCACACTCTGCTATGAAAATCACAAGTTTGACCGACATAAGATTTTCCGTTTATTTTATTTGTTGCTTTGTAGATATAATATGTTCGCATTAAATCACCTCAAACATATTATACAAAAATGTTCGTGCTAAGTCAACTTAGCCTTCACCGATTTTACCCGATTTTTCATCGACATATTGCTATGCCGCGCGACACATGAAACAAAAGTTTCGTTTATCGGCTGTTCTCGCAAAGTCTCCGGTAATATTGGTTGTATGCGCAAGCACATACTGATAACGCAACATGGCTTTTTGAGCCTGCGTCATTGATGAAATGTTCGCATCAAGCCCTTGCTTTAACGCCCATTCCTTTAATGTTGCCTGCGTCAAGTCGATACCATAACGCCGCATAGGTGCCGTAGTACCAGAAAATACAGATTGCAAACTCTTGGCAATATCTTCTTGGCTTACATCGTAGAATGAAGCCATATCTCCGGCTAATTCTGTCAACCGGATGGACATTTTTGCCATTTTCCCCTGTGGAATATCAAGGGCAGTTCCCATGGCTTGGAAACGGCTTGCAAACTGTTTCGCGGACAATTCAGACATGCCAAATTTTTCAATGGATGTTTTTGCGAAATTGTTAATTAGGCTTTCATACTGCCCGAATGTCTGCCTTACAACGTTCTCAACCTCTGTCAGTGAGGATGATATGTCAATAGCATCTCCAAGTAGCCTAAATCCTCGGAATAAAGCCCAGTACGTTGCATACACTTTTCCGATTGCAGATGCAAGGGAGAACGACTTCTTGGTAACCGCAGAAGCACCGGAACTAAATCCGCTAAATGAGCTTGTTATACTCTTTGCCGCTGTTCCTGCCGCTCCACCGGTACGTGATAATTTTGCCAATGCATTTGTCATGTCAATAATATTCCGGCTTACGCTAGGGGCTTTTGACAATTCTGCCATAAGCTGACGCATTGCAACCGCAAGTTTTGGTATATTCTCGATAGCCTTTGTTGAGCTTGTATAACCAAGTTGCTTGATTCCTCCGGCTAATTCCGATAACCCTTGCACCGATTTTGACATACCGGAAAACGAGCTTACCGACTTTGAAATCTGTCGCATTGCTCCGGCTGCTGCATTTATCTTTCCTGTGTCAATGTTGCTAAGCGTTTTGATGTTTCTTGCAAGAGTCGAGAATGACCTTGAATCAACACTGCGCATGGCACTCATTGAGTTTGACAATCGGTTTACTCCGGTTGATAACCGGTTAATTCCGCTAGAATCTATGCTTTGCAAGGATGAAGATAGTTTTCCTAACCTTGTTATCAGTGCGTCGATCTGACCATTAGCCTGTCTTGCCTGCGCTTGAATCTTGACCTCTAAGGTTTCTAATTCCAACAGTTCCACCTCCTTTATGTAGTTTTAGAAAAAGGCGGTAGGATTTGACCCCTACCGCCCTTGAATTACTTTTTCAGTTTTCCCTTTTTCAGAAGAGAAATCATCTTTGAATTTTCCTCTGATGTAAACTTGAAATTGGAAAATCCGTTCTTTTTTGCGATTTCCGCGCGATGTTCTTTCGACACATCATCTTCCCCAACCGCTTTTAATGCTTCAACGATTGAGTTTGAGTTTCCCTTATACTTCGGATAATACTTTCCTTTGTTTTTCTTTGCACCGCCTACAACGATCACTGTATGACCCTTTGTGCGTGTCACAAGAATATCTCCGTTGCAAAGTGTGTCTCCCTGCTTATAAGAGCCTACATCTTTAAATAAGCCAGATTTCAAAATTACCGACCGTTCATTGGATGTATTGAAATCTCCCACATCCTTACCGGATGCATAGATAATACAAGCACGTACAAGAGAAGAACAATCGCATTCCGTCTTTACTTTTGTGTTGATTCCATGCTTAATAACTCCATATCGTTCCGATTGATCGTAGCCGATATTGTTATTGTCACACGCAATCTTCATAGCTTCAGCTAACTTCTCCGCAACTTTATTGTCTTTTGCTCTTAACACATTCCATCCCTTAGAATGGTTATAAAACTTCTGCGTAGACACTTCCTGTCCGGTCTGGTCTCCGGCTTTTCCACCAGAATAACAGTTTCCGTGTTCATCGTGCCGCGCACTTCCGATAATTACTGCCATAGCAATACCTCTTTTCTTAAACTATCTTTGGCTTTGGCAAATGTGATTTCCTTGATTCAGCCGCCCATGCTTCTTCCGCTTTAAGCATTTCTCGTATCTCTGCATCGGGATCGTCCGTATTATGCTTTTCGATGGAATCATAGCAAGTTTCTTTCACGTACTTACTATTACCCTTACCGAATGTAGCATCTATTGCGGTCACAAGTGCTGACGTTGCATATCTGCCAAACCACATATACATTTCCACATCGCGTTGCTTCCATTCTGCCTTGTATGCATCCACATAAGGCTTAAGCAACTCTGGATTCATCATATCTATATCATCAACGGAAAATCCGTAGCCTTTTGTTACCACAAGGTAAAACGGACGGATTTCCGCAACGTAATATTCCCATGTTAATTCTTGGCTTTCGCTTTGGATGGGGTCTTTTTCTTCTCCTGCTCCTGCTCCTGTGCTTTCTCCAATGACTCCATCATCTGCGCTAAAAAACCGTTTGTCATCATTTCCTCCTGCATATCAGCGAATAAATCCATGCAGTTAATCTCGTTTGTATCAATCGCGTCATAGAGAATGTCAGACACCTTCTCAAGCTTCTCATCGTAGCCTTCGTTTGTTTTGTAATCATATCCAAACTCATCGTTATGATGCATCTGTAAGCCTACAAGAAGTGTTTTAGGAAGTGTTTCAAGAAGAATATCTTCCATAGAAGAAATATCTTCCATGTCCTGTGTCTTCATAATATCCTGTAAGATATGTGATTTTAACGATGGTCTTGTTGCAAACTGAATTGTATATTCTTTTCCACCTAATTTAACTTTCATGTTTTACCTTGCCTTTCTGCCCTATATTGGCAAGGGGCAGTGTTGCCACCGCCCCATTGTTGCTTATCTCATTGCTTCAAGTTCTGCGATCGACCGTTCATCCTCGCCTACCGGTGCGGTCGATTGCTCGTCCGATAGGCTTTTTACCCCACCACTGTTACGGTAAACGTGCCATCGTTGTTATCAACAACAGTCAGCTTATCTGTAACAAGCTCTGATGCTGTACTTGGAATAACTGTTACCGTCATTTCAAGGATTTCATCGTTTCCACCTACATCGTTAGGTGTGGCTGTTGCAGTTCCTACATATGCGTACTTCGCTACACCGCCGATACCGTCCGTTCCGTACAGATGGATAATATCAAGTTTTTTATCTCCATATCCATCCACCTTTGAAAGATATTCTTTTTCAAGGTTTCCTGTGATTTCTCTTGAATCAGAAGTCTTAATTCCTTTTTCAAAAGTCTGCTGATCATCTTCCATTGTGGTTGATTCAACAGTGTTTGGTGGTGATGCAGGACTTGGAACTGACTTAGCCGCAACCAAAAGATTGTATGTTCCTGCAAAGTCAGCCTGTTTTTCCGTGTGCTCTTTTACAATGACACGCGTTTTATAACTTGTTGATGCCATATTTTCTACTTCCTTTCTGCTTATAGCTGATCTAAATGCTCAACGTTTCCAATTACGCGAGTTGCGCGGAATGTAACCGTTCGCACTTGCTTGGAAATTGTTGAGACTGTATCTGATACTTCAAACATTTGTTGTTTAAAAAAAGACACCGCATATGCTGCGATGTCCTTAGTTGCTTTTCTTGAACCTTTGTTTGTAATTGTGATCTGAAATGTTGGGCGAATTGCGTTGATTGTCTTTGCTTCATTAGTTCGTCCGGCTTCTTTGCCACCGATTTGTCTGACTAAAAGCGTCGGGAATGTTGCAGTGCCGCCCGATTCTTCATCTTGCACCACATTAATTCCTCTTACCTTGCTTTCCATGTACGATTTCAAAAGGGAACATAAGGTATCTTCAAAATCAAGTGCCCAACTATTTAACTCATTTTCCACCGAATACCTCCCTTGCAATCTTTACATACTGTTGAATAATCTGTTGTTCCGCATTGTACATAGGCATTGTGGCTTTGATACCGTGGGTATAACGCCATGTTTCGGTCTTATCATCCCAATAGTACCAACCATCTTCAAAAGCGTGTATTTGCCCAGGATAAGTGCCGACACCGAATCCAAGTTCCGGTGCTTTGGGGTTTTCTTTGGAGTTATAAAAAATACCGGCTCCAAACTCTACCGCCAACAAAGTATAGAACGGTTCCCTATCTTCTGACATTACCGTTTTTCCGGTTGCAATCAGAATCGCGTTCGAGGTCATTAACTGTGGTGCTTTATCTACCCTTACCGTTATCGTGTTTCCTATTGGAGATTTCGATATTTGTTTTATTGCCACCGTCTGACCTTCCTGTGCAAGCCTAGAAACAAGCAAATCGCACTTAGCCTGTAAACTATCGCGGTACTGTTCTAATTTCTTTATAGCGTCTTGTATGGACTTAGTGGATAATGTCATTGAAATAGGTTTCTTTTTCATGTGCTTTCCTTTTTGCTATATAAGTCCAAGCTTCAAATACACATCGTAAATTTTCGTAGACTGAATAGCAAACCAATCGACCATTTCCTCATTTGTAGCCCACGCGCCATATGTAGCAATCGAGCTGGCGTCTAAGCCGGATTCAAACAGAAATGCATGTAATATTTCGTGCCGCAAAATTACTTTCTTCCAACTTTCATAATCCTGCAATTCGCAATCATCTTTTTTCTCGCAAATCCAAATGGTTCTGGCGGAATCATCGGTGCATCCATCACGGCATTTATCCTTTAACAGTTCGCTTTCTTCTTCCTTGCAAAAGACAATCTTCCATTCAGTTCCAAGGATATTTACTTTTATATTTTTCATTTCAATCTCCCTCAATGTGACTACCTACTTAATATTCTTCCGAAGAAGAAACAAATCCGTGGTCAGTCCTTCATCAGCAACGCCCTTTACGATGTAGTCTGCGGTTTCCGAATCCACAAGTCCATCATCAGTGTGTTTTACTTCCGAACGTTTCCACACCACATCACCGGCTTTCAGTGGCAAATATCCTTTATCCGTGACAAGCTGACAGTATGATGTACTATCATCAATTCCGAATTCTTTCACAAGGGCTTCTGACAGCTTATTGCTGATATTGGCTTTGAATGTTGTAGGTTCTGAAAACCCTTCAACTTCCTCGCCTTTTGGAATCTTGTTGCCTTCGGAATCTAAATAAGGCACAAAGTTTCCATCGGAATCCTTGTACCCTTCATAGACAATATCTCCATTTTCGTCAGTTTGTGGGATAAATACCCTCTGACCGGATTGCGAATACTTCATTTCCTGCTTGTTAATGTCAAGCATTGGTGTTTTCCTCCGGGATTCCGGCAACACTCGTCAGAAGCGATAACACTCCGGCAAGGACTGATGCGGAAAGAACATATTTCCAATCTACCGCGCCCATAAATGCCGCCGTTCCAATTCCTGCAATAGCCGCCTGCGCAACAGTCTTGATTGCTCGGATTCCGGCTTTCTTAGTCCAATCCTTCCAATTCCTCATGGCTTTTATCTCCTTTCCCTATATGAATCTCTTCAATCTCATGTTTCATTTTCGTAACCATTCCGTTTCCACCTAACGCATGGTACGCATCATACATCTCACAGAAGTTCTGATAGGCATATGACGGTATTTCTCCGATTCTGGTGTACTTTGCATGGTATTCAATAAGCTGGACGCGCAAAAGGAGCATTGTTCCTTTACTGTTCGCGTCCCTGCTTTTCTTTTGCTGTTTAAGAAGCCAAACTATATATCCAAGCACTATCGGAAGTGCCACAAGATAAGTTTGAATCAAAATACTTTTCATTTGAATCTCCTTTTTGCGCACTGCCCACCACCGCTTAATGTGCGCCGCCTGCAACCATTTTACCGACACCGGCAATATGGTCACGCTCAATCTTCTTTATAAAACTTTAGCAAATGGAAATACCCCAACAAATAGGCTTCCTCTATCTCTCCAAGATCTGTTAACGCCATTCTCGTTGTAGCTTGCCATAAATGTTTCACCTGCCTGTGAATGGTCGTAAACAGCCAGATTAACAATAACGCCCTCAAATTTCTTCAAGTCCTCGGTTATCATTTCATCTGTGTAGCTGTCGGGGTAATTTCTTCTTGCCTTTACATCTTCTGTAGCCTGTTTAATAAGCTGTTCGATTACCGGATTATCTTCTTTGTTATCGAACACTACCACATCAGATGTTGTTTCATCATCATTTGCGACTGTATCAATATGAAATTGTTTAAGTCTGATTTTAACTTGCTCCAATGTGGTGTATTCCATAATTTCAGCTCCTATAATCCTAATTTCTCAATTAACAGTTCTTTAAGTTCTGCTCCTGTAAGCTCCATTGCGTTCTCAATGCCTTGTTCTAAGGCAAGTGTCTGCAAGTCCGCTGTTGACATACGCTTAATATCTGTCTTTGTGTAGTCGCTTGTAGGTTGAGCAGGGAACTTGTCCTGCTCTTCCTCATACTTAAGCTCATCTCCATAAACAGCTTCCTGCCTTACACTATCTGCTGTTACTTCTTCGCTCTGCTTTGCGGCGTTGATTTTATGTCGTCTTAATAACATATAAACACCTCTTACTTTCCGAACTTAGCAAGAACAACCTTTGAATCATTGCTTAAGACTGCTGTATAGTGTTCATCTCCAGAGATAACAGTTGTCTTTGCAAGAATATCTCTGTCTGATTCAATCTCAACGCTTCTCTTCATATAGATTGTAAGTGCATTCTCTTCCTCTGATGCGCCATCTGCACCTGCGTCCTCGTTAGGGTCATCTGCTGACACGATAACAATAGGGCAAGCGTAGAACTCTGTTGTAACAGCCTTTAACTTGCTACCGACCTTAATTTCTTTGCCCTTTGGCTTAAGCGTATGTGCAAGTGCTGTGTCAAGGTGAACATTCGTTGCATCCTCACTTGTTGTATCAGCTACAACATTGATTGTTCCTGTTGAATCATCAAGCTCATACTTAACTAACTTAACTTTCTTTGACTTAACAACCTGCGCTCCCGCGATAGAACCGATAGTTCCATTCATAATTACATTAAGTGGGTACTTGTCATTGCTCTTGAAATCATCGTCATTAAGTAATGTAGCTTCCTGCGCCGGATTAATGAACAATATCTTTGTAAGTGATGAATCTGATTCATCATCAAACTTGCTATTAGCCGCTACAACTGCTGAATAGCTGATAGGTGCTGCTGTTCCATCGTGATCAATAGGTGCTGTGCAAAGTGCGTCATAGCTGTCATTATCAACCTTTGCAGCGATTGACACAGCAATCTGATTGATAGCTGTACCAAGTGGGTCTCCATAACCAGATAATACTGATTCATCTGTAAGCTCTACAGCCTTACCTGCTTTCTTAACCTTTGCTTCTGTTGTAGATGTTGTAAGTACTGTTGTACCCATAGCAACACCTTCTGCTACATCTTCTGCGTCACCAATATAAGCATACTTTGGCACAACGATTGTGCTTCCCGGTCTGCCTACAAGTGTTGTATCAACTCTTGCAATAGGCGAAAACTTAATCTTCTTTGGTAACTTAGCTGATACCATATCAGCCATTACTTGTGGGTCTACTAAATTTTCTAACTTAGTCTGTGGCATAGTTTATTTACCTCCGTTTTCTACTCTGTGAACTTTTTATAAAGTTCTGGATTCTTATTTTTGAACTCCACTCTTTCGTGGTAATTCATCTTGTTGAACTGTTCCTGTGTTATCGTGCTTTCTTCTCCACCGCCTGCATTAATAGCCGGTCTTGATTTAAGCCACTCCGCCTTTGCTTCTTTAACCTGTCTTTGCACTTCATTAGCAATTACAGTTGCTATAAGGCTATGGTCTGCATCTGTAACCGCCTCAATCAAAGAATCAATATCCTTTCCATCACCTATAACTTTCTGATAAGCATTGACAGCTTTCATATGATTAAGTTCTTTGCTCATGTTCTCGAACTTTTCAGCCTGCAATTTTTCAGCTTCCGCTTTTGCTTCCGCTTCCTGTTCTTCTGCTGTCTGCTTCGAGCGAAGTTCTTTCTTATACTTAGCTGCTTCTGAACTTGCTTTATCGGAAGCGTTCTTATACTTCTCTTTTTCAGCTCTTTCACTAGCGAGCTGTGCCATAAGTTCTTCTACGCTAGGTGTATGCTCTTCGTTCTGTGGTTCATTGTTGGTTGTTGGTTCTGTTGTTGTGTTAATTACATCTGCCATAATTTCTTTACCTCTGCTTTCTGCGTTTTTTGTTGTTCTCTCAACTTCTTGCGATATTTGTATTGCTCTTTCTCTAGGGCATATAAAAAGCCACAAGGCATTTTCTACCTTGTGGCTCAATATCAATTATTTATCTGTTCTGCTCTTATCTATAACCGGACTATTTTCTGTCTGGTCTGATAAGTCTTGCATTGTGCGGTCTTTATTGGGTGGCTGTTCTCCATCTCCACCCTCCGCTTGGTTCTGTGTGCCTTTGTTGATTATACTGTCTTGATATGCCTTAACCATCTCTCCGCTTCTCGCTACAACATCGTTAGGGTCATCAAAGAATGGAATTGCATCAACTGTATCTTTAAGGCTAAATCCGTGGCTTATCAATGTTGCCATGGCATTAACCTTGGTTGACATTTCATAAGTTTTTTGTCGCTTAATGTTAGGTTTTACATCCATTGCCCTTAATTTAAGTAATGGGTTACTGCTGTTAACATTGTTTGACAACTTAATAGCCGCAAGAACAACTTTTATTTCTTCCATTTTGCAGCCATCAGTAATTAATTGTTGTTTTGCCGCCGCTGTTTCAGCCTGTGACCAACCTGTTGCGTCTGACATTGCAACTCCTGTACTACCGCCACTGTTATCATTTCGTTGTGGCACATTGCATTTCTGCAAGATTATCTGTCGCCTTGATTGGATATTATTAAGCATACCTGTGTAATCATAATTAATTGCAAGTGGCTCAACTATTGGAGTTTTGCCATCTGCTGATGTGTAGGTCTGCATCCATTCTCCAGATTTTGGTTTTCTTACTTTTTCAGTAATGCGTTGCGTTCCATCTTTATCAACTGTTGTTTCCTGTTCAACTGGGAAATCAACATCATTTGTATGCCATACCGCCTGTGTATTCTGTTCGACATCATTTGTAAAATCTGAAATGAGTAGGTTTAAGTTATCCATTTCAGATATTTGCCGTTCAAAACAGCCCATTCTATCAAATGACCTTGTGTATTCAATGATAGGAATTTTATGCAGCGGGTTTTCTTCTCCGCTTCTCTCCAAAAACCCCCATTTTGTTTTCCCTTTATTTTTTCCGTTAGTGATTTTTATTCCGTCGGTAATTTCATATCTCGTATCTTTGGTAAAACAAGTGTAATACCTGGTGCCACTGTGCTTATCTTTTATATATGTCCCGGCAAGAACAACTCTCTTGTCGCTGTAGGCGGTTGATCTTACAACAAATGTTGTCCTTGGGTCTAATACATTATATGTGAAATAGCTTTCCCCATCCTCGTATTCTGTATTTATATCAATAAGGACATATCCAACACCACCGATTTCAACATATCTTGCAAGTTTCTGCTGCTTCTGTCTTGCGTTCTGTGATTCGTAGCAACTGTTTAATTCCGCTATAGCTTTTGTAAGGTTAGAATCCTCATTGTCGCCATTTTGAACTAACGTTATAGGATTTCCCCACTTAAAACCTAAATTAAACTCCGTGACTTCATTAGCCACATTATCACAACACTTACAGTCAATGTCTGGTCTGTAAGTCTTTGGATTCTTCCTAACTATTGGCTGTATTCCTGCGTCATAATCAAGAAGAAACTGTATTCTATTAGAATTGATATCATGTTCCAAAATTGCTTCACGCAAAATTGGTATTATATTGTCAGACGTTATTTCTTTTGCGCCTGTATATATGACAATTCTTCCTGCCTGCATTGCCTACACCTCTAATAAAATCTCATGCCGTTCGAACTTCTTCTGTCCGGTATTTCCTTAATCTGAAAATCGTCATCATTGTTAGGTACATACCAAATCCACTTGCGACAGTGCTTACAGGACAGTTTATGCGTTCGTGGGTCTTTGCTGTCTGCTTTAGTTAAAAACTTATGACAGTTCGGGCACATGATTGATTTATCTTTATTCATATAAAAATTCATATTTTTACCTCGTTGCATAACAAAAAGCACCGCCACAATTAAGCAACGGTGCTTTTGATGAAGAATGTGTTTATGAAAAACATCTTTGTAACTTCTTACAAATACAGTATATCATTGGAGCAATATGACATTCTATGACATCTTTAAATACGTGTTACCATATTTTTCTTCAAATGCTTTAAGAGCCTTTCCGTGAAGTCTGATAATTTGTCTCCATGAGTATTTCATTTCTGTAGCGATAACTTCAAAAGTTTTCTTTTCGATATATCTTGAAAACAAAATATTATAGCAATCTTCATTCTCTATGCCGTCTATTTGCCCTATAATCAAGTCTTTTTTTTCAATGTATTCATCTATCATGTTATCAAGATTATGCTCCATTTCGTCAATTTTGGCGTATGTAGAGCCTATTTTATCTGGGTCAGATGACGACATTACTCTTTCTTCATTTTTTACCGCCGATATGCTGTGGGAAAGTTCTCTAAGCTGTGATATCTCTGACAGCTTATTATTTATCATTCTATTGAGTCTGCTTATTTGATTCAAATAATCCTTGGTTGTCATACAAACCCTCCTCTTATATCGGACTTGATATTATTACTGTCTTCTTTATCCTGTTTCCTTTTGTAATTCTTAACGCAAAGTTTGAGAAAACATCCGGCACATCATCTAATTGTTTCTTGCCCGATACCGAATACTGCTTTAATAATGACATCATCACTCCATATGGCTCATTAGGCTTATAAAGTGATTGATCTTTGAAAATAATATGTTGTAAAATCCAGTTAGAACACTGAAAAATACGCGCTTCCTTATTTGTCTCTGTCGGTACATCAGTGATGTTGCATATCCACCCTTTATTTTCAACTCGCTTATTAACTTCCATAGCCACTCTGTCACCACCGGCATTACGTTCAAACTCACACTCTTGTACCTGATTGTTGACTAATATGTTTGACGCATTTTCATACTGCATTTCATAGTCTGCCGTATTATCGCACACGCAATCAACGCAGTAATAGTCGTCCCCATATTTTTGAAGCACAGGCATAACAAAATAGTCTGTTCCTTTGCCTTTAGTATCACATTGAGCTGTAACAATTTCTGGTTCTCCGTGTGGCAAATTGAGGTATCTGCGGATTTTATCATCCGGGAATAGTAATCCCTCACGTTCAATAGGCTCCTGTTTATACAAACATCGGTAAGAGATTTCGTCCATGAGTAATTGTTGGTCTGCAAAAAACTCTTTCGTAAAACCGCCATACTCATAATCAAAATTACTTTCCCCTGTCATTGGGTCTACATCAGGAACCGATATTGTTTTGACTCTCGGATTTCCAATATACATATTTTGAATACGTCCGATAACATCATGTACGCTCCAACGAGTGGCAATATGTATCTCTTTACACGGCTTCCCGTCTGTATCTTGTGTCTTACGCTGTCTTGCGTCTACTGCGTATTTATTCCATAATTTATCAAGTATTGTAGGATTTAAGGCTTCCTCAATTCCACCTATCATATCATCAACTAGCAAAAATTTACTTGCACGGACTTTACCAGCATTCTTACTTCCTACAGAAGTACACTGTACAGACGGAAAAGGTTTGTATTTGCCAATATTGAATTGCTCCATTTTGGCATTCGTGCTTGTAACTGATAGGTTAGGAAAAATGTCATGCCATGCATAATCATCATTATTGGTAACAATGTCGTATACCCCATCGTAGTACATTCGTGTAATATCGCCACTGTGAGAATAAAATAGACTGTAGTCTTTTGGGAACCAACCAGCAACTGCCGAATGGAAAAATTTCTCAATCGTACTCTTTCCAGCTCCCGGCACTAGACTCACGCACAATATGTCGTATTTATCATCAATCATGCCTTGCAATGCGTCCACAAGTCCGATTTTGATTAGTTGTTTCCTGCGTGGCATATAAAATCGGTCTTTAGGCTCACGCTTTTTCTCTATGTACTGAAAATAGCTGTCAACTATTTTTTTTTGGGCTTCAAGTAACAAAATCTCATATTTTTTGTTTATCAGATCATATGCGGTTTTGTGTTCGAATGCATATTTTTCCAAATCCCAAATCGTACCGCCTGTTTTATCCTTGCAGAAACGCTCTATAATGTCTTTTGCCCTTTCTGTAAGTTGTAATCCATACTCAACATCTTTCTCTCCGTTTATGGCTACGCTACAAGCATCTACATAGGCATTAATTACCTGTTCATCAACGCCTTTTTTCTTTATGTAATTTTCATATCCATTTACTGCATTGATTAACTGCTTTGAAGCCAAATAAAAAGCACCTCCGCAAAAGCAGAAGTGCCTTGACCTCTGCCTATAACTGTTTTAGGGTAGCGACTACAATCAATCTGTAGCCGGTAATATGCGTAGTCAGTAGTAAAAGCTATTCTTAGCACACCGATATTGTACGCATCTCTTAGTGTTTTGGAAATTATTTAAATACTATTTTCTTCGTCTGAATTGTTATTTATTTTATATCCGCAATGCTTTCTACAAAGCAATTGTAGTAGATATATCTCTTGCCGTTAAAATCAAACTTAACATATCCACCATCATTTGTGCTAAGATCAATCTTGCCTTTGTATGTTGCAAGTTCTTTACCATCTGCCGTGTATACAGTAATGGTTCTCTGCATACCACCGTTTGCATCGCTTTTCATGTCTACCACAAATCTGTCCCACGATGCGCATCCGGTCATCCCTAAGCACAATGTCAATCCTAATACAATTGCTATAATTTTCTTCATTTCCAATGCACCTTGAACCCTTTCTTTTTATACTCCTCTACGGCTTTTTTAAGGCTCATATCGTCCTCATACTTTTCATTCAGCATAATCACCACATTACCTTTTTCAATGCCGTATATGTTGCAATTTGCAAGTTTCTTAGTCGTTCCAAGGATAGCTTTTGCCTGCTTGCGGCTCATTTCATAGGTTTTGGCTCCCATATTAACTGTCATTTCTCATAAACCTCTCAAAATCCTTTCTGCATTTAGGGCATAATTCATAAGTTTTCTTAAGTTTTCCGCAAAATCTTGTTTTGTAAAGCTCGCACGAAATTTCATCTTCTGTAAATCTAGCTACCGGTTCTGAATATGTACCACACGGCACATATTGTAGCTGTTGTCTTGGCTTGAATTTTATTTCAGCACCGCACCTATCGCAAGTGTGCCATTCTTTTTGATGTTTCATTCTTATGCCTCGTACATTTTTTTAATAATTTTCATAAAATCGTTTTTGTCAATAACTTCTTTGTCTGGATGTATTTCATGCAAAATGTTCTCTGTCGCATAATCTACCTTGTCATATGCTGCAAACGGAAGTTTTGAATAGTCAAGGTCAATGATAAGGCATGAGCACCACTTGTATGGCAAGCAATTGCTTGAAAACAAAGGCGCGCATATCAAAGTGAATTTATCTGTTTCAAATTCCATATACTCACTTTTTCTCTTATATGAAACGTTCATTCCCTTAAAAATATTTTCAAGCAACTGTTCAAATTGAAACGCCTCTTTTATGTGAATCGAAGTATATGTGTATATCGGTTTAGTCACTATTCCACCAACCTTCTGCCGCAGATAGGGCAAAAATTAATTTTTACGGCTCCTGCAACCTCTTTTCCATCGCTATTGTCGAAAATCATGTTATTTTCAGCTCCAAAAAGAACTAAATTTCCTTTACCATCAATGATTTTCTTTTTATTCTGACAAAAATCACACATTCTTCCGCCCCTCCCCTTTATTAAATACCACGTTTTCAAATATTGCCGTTTCTACCTTATCCGGCTGACTCTCTGGAACGTTCCTTGCCGGAATCTGTGTAAATAGGTATTTGTAATAAGGGCAGTTATCAACTTCGGAATCAAGTATCAGCATTCCACATCGCAAGCAACTTGTCATAATTCACACCTCAATCAAAGTAAATTTTCTTATTGTTTTTGGAATCTCACGATGCAAAATACCATTTGCATCATAATACGGCTCTCTCAATAGACGATTATGTTCTACATTTCCTAGATATACTCTACTTGTTTTTCCACCAATCGTGATTTCTCCGAACATTTCCCCTATTTCAGCCTTGAATCCGCTTACATCATATGGAGTTTTGCAATAAGGGCACACCTTTTTATCGGTTTCGATTGGTGCGCCGCAATTCACACAGTTTGTCATATTTTGCACCCCAATCATAGCAAAAATCGGAATCCTCGTGAGATTCCGTGTCTTTCGTTTGATATAAATATTCCATAATGTTTTTATCATACTCACACGCCATTTTGCTTAAATAAATAGCGGCACAGGGAATCGAACCCTGTCAGCCAAAACCATGCCAACCGCTTTCAAATCTGCAATTTCTAATCACGGAAGGGTTTTCTGTTTCCAATAATACCGCTACCATCCATAAGTCTCCCATCGACCGGAACTATTGCAGTAGTACCCGACTAAGTGGAGATAAAGACGAGCACGCCCGGAAAGCATCGAACTTTCGTTAGAGGTTTTGGAGACCTCTTTCTGGCCAACAGACAGACGTAAGTTAGCGCAGTGTGTAGGATTCGAACCTACAAGGCGAATAATCGCCCGACCGGATAGCAACCGGCTCCAATTCCATTATGGGAACACTGCAAAATAAACATGATTAAGGTTTCCCTTTATTCATCACAGATACAGTCATATTCAGCCACCGTGGAGATAAGTCTGAGCTTCCGGGCGCGACCCTTTGCTTCTTACCCCTGTCAAGCACGAATGGGATTGATACCCACAAATTTCACGGTTCGTTCAGAATGTTTTGGTTAAGCAAACCTTACTTATTTGTTTCTGCCATACCGCTACTTTAACGAATTTCTTGTGTTATACTCCGGCTTCCCGGATTCAAGGCAAACTGACTTAATGAGTTTTCCGCATATAGTCCGTGGTCTCTCACACCACACACATCAACGGATTATTCTTGCACAGCAAGCGTCTATTATTCGTCAGCCACAAGGATTCTGCCTTTGACTTCTCTATGACGATACACCACACAGAATTGTTGATAGTTTCTATCTTCTTGCTTAAAATCACTTTCAAGCAAAAGCTGTCAGCCAATCCAATATCTCGAATTGGAACAACTCATTGCCATGTGTCTCGGCAGGATTGAAAAATCCATCTGCACCGAGGTAATCATGTTTAAATGGGGAAGATAGGAATTGAACCTACAATGTTTACCACTTGGGAACTGATTTACAGTCAGCCGCAACACCGCCAATCGTTGCCGCTTCCCCAGAACCGCCACAAGACGGTTAGCAATATGTTTTACGTGCTATGCGTTACACGATCATGTGCCTTTGGTAGATGCATGATAGAATACCACCGGACGGTCTCGCACCGTCCTTAACAGAATCGTCCTAGTGGCGAAAGGAGGAACCCAAATGCTTGAATCACTCAACCAAGGGTTCAAGTACGTATGGAAAACATACGTGGCTACATGAAACGTCAACATGCAACCGATTAGGTTACCGGGATTCGAACCCGGAATGCAGGAATCAAAATCCTGTGCCTTACCGTTTGGCGATAGCCCATCATTTCCAAATGACCATAATATTCATTGCAAAAATCGCGTATGAAAGCAAATACCCCATTGCGTTTGAATTGTCTGTCTGCTTTACCTGTCCTCCCATAAGTCCAAGTATTACAAGGGCATCTATCGCCGTAGCGATTATATTTAAAATCATATCAATATCCCCCCATCCTCAAAGCTGTGTTCCTGTTTGAATCGTTCCATTTCATTTACACTCATACCGAAGATCCCGGCAGATGAATCAGAGTCCGTATGTTCGAAATACTCGCCCTGCTGTGGAAACATAAACCGGAACATGGCATAGTTTGCAACATCACACAGATATTCAAGATTCCCGGTCTCTTCAAACTTGGCAAGGCACATTTTCAAACTTTCGATTGCATCCACATTCCCTGTGGAAAAGTTCATTCTTGCCGGTCCGTATTTGTAATACGACTGTTCAATCAATCCTTTGCGTTTTTCATCAAAGGTTTCGGAATACTCGGTTTTCATCAACTCATTGCTGCATCTTGCCATTAAACATCACCTTCCTCTCTGTGGTTTGCCCTTTCAATGTCAAACCCTTCCGGATAACGTGCCTTAAGCTTGTCTACGTTCATTTGCATGATTTCATCCAAGCTCCAGCCGAAGGATTCGCAAAGCATTAAAGATACCGCCAAGGTCATAATCTTGCAACGCAGATGCGATATTGTTATTTTTGCAAAATTTAAGCAAATCGAATTTATCCGAAATTCTTTCTGTCGCTTTGCGATCATTTGTCCGCATGGCTAATTTCTGATACTCGTTTCCGGTCATATATCATTCTCTTGTCCGAAACACTTTTTGTTTTTAAAAAATTTTTGGAAATTTAGTTGCGATTCGCAACGTGAAAGTGAATTGTTTATGTTTATATTAAGCCAATTTCTGTAAAAAGTCAATGGTGTTGTAAGTGGCTTTTTATTTTTTGAGGAATTTGAGGGACTTAGTAGCCGCCCGGTGGTCTTTCTGTCAGACCCCCTCCCCATCCTTTTCTTGCAAACATGGAAATCTAAAATATTTTCTGTTTCGTTCTGTTGTCATTGTGTGAAAACCAAATTGTTTTAATACAATTCATGTCATACCCCTGCAACTATTCGCAAAACCTAGCTTTTCCGAATAGTTAAAGTGCTACAACCATTGGTATTACTGCGTTTGTGAATTGTAGAATAATCACACACAATTTAAACCGTATTATTTGCCACTGCATCTGTGAATTGTGTGTCGATTACGTGCAACTCTTGGCTCTTTTTCTCGTCCAATCTTGGCAGCTCCTGCGCTGTGATTGCCTTGCGTTGGGTGGCATTATCGCCAATGCCGGGCTGATTCATGCCGAATTCGTTGTTGCCCACGAACATAGTACCTACAGGGCTATTGGAATCATACGCACGATCGAGGATACAATCCTTACGAGATCGTTGCAATTTTTGCCACATCTTGAAAGCCAACGAACTTGGTTCTTCTGTGCTCCATATATCCATTGTGTTTGTAGGTATATTACAAAAATAACTAAATGCTACTGTACTTACCAACTTGCTGTACACATTGGAGATATATATATAATAATCACAAAGCTTATATAATACCTCTCTATCGTATCTATTGCAGTTAGTCGGTATAGTTGCATTACCAAGAGGTTTCAAGCTCTTGTCTTTTAGTACCGATGTATCAGGGAATAAATGCATACCAACATACTGCATAACAGCTTTCCATTGTCTCTGCCCGGCTTTTAACAAATCTTCGATGTGAAATTCTATACAAGCGTTGTCTATTAAGTCTTGTACAGTTGATGTATATATTTGTACTGTACCTAGATCCACTATAAGGGTTGTAAGATCTACATTCTCTACACTCTTTACATCCTGCATATACTTTTCACACCTCCAATCTGTTTTTTATCTCTCTGCTTTTGGTATACACTATTTCCAGGCTTAAAGTCAAGGCTTAATTTTTTACAGTGGCATTATATACTTACGCCGCGCGCGTATGCGGATATAACTTAAATATAAACCTATAGGCTTTAGATACAGTGTATTATTATTAATCAAAAAAGATTAAGAAAAAGAGAGAGAAAGAGAAACATAGTTCTGAAAAAGCGACGTCAGACGATTGTGTCGTGTTATGTCATACGATTGTCAGACGATTTTTTGTAAAAACTGATACTATTCTATCATTTTCGGACTTGCCAAAGACCTAATGAGCCTAGCCTTGTTTATAAAAAATTAAGAAAATTTTATAGTTTGTTTACGGTTTTTGGAGATTTTGCAAGATATTCCCGGACGCGTTGTTTATTTTGGACATGGCAAAAAGAAAAGGCAGCCGGAAAAGCTGCCTTTTGTTTGAAAATATTCAATTACGTTCTTATTGCTTCTGAACCAGCTCGTAAACCAATGCGTCAATACGTTTTTCCATTTCGTCAAACTCGCAAGTCTCATTTTCCTGAAACGCTGGCATTAACATATAATTTTCGAATTCTTTCGCTGTATCGTTCCATTCTCCACCGGTTGCAAAAGATAAATCCCCATTCTTCAATATTGCCAAGCTATCGACATTCATCTGCGATTCAACCAATTTTCTGACATATACGGAAATCGGCTCACCGCTTGGCAACTTATAATTATCGCCTGTAAATTGCCATTCGCTTCTAATTTTTATAATCTTTTTGAAATCATTTCTTTTCATGGTATATTCCTCACTTTCCTGACTTTCGCCTTTACTCTATCTCTTTGCTATGGTTGTATTATAGTCTATTATCGTGTATATGTCAATAGTCTATTTTCATGTATTTTAATTATTTTTATATTCCATAATATCGCCCGGCTGGCAATTTAACAGTTTGCATAAATTACATATAACTTCACAAGTTACATTTTCGTTTTTGGTCAGCTTCGCTACAGTATTAGAATGGATTCCGTTATTCTTTAGCCACTGTTTATTATATTCTTTCTTATCTAAGATATTCCACAGCTTGGAAAAGTCAATATATCCGTTTACTCCATAATTTGCCATGCGTCACACCTCTTTTCTTTTTATATATGATAATAGATTTTTCACACCATGTCAACGTCTATTCTCATGTATCATATTGCACAATAAACTGCTGTTTTGCGTCGTCTATTTTCGTGTATTGTGTCAATTGTATTATAATCTATTATCGTGTACCATTAGTATATCAAATGAAACACGAAAGTGAGGTTACAACATGAAAGATATGAAAACAGCAACAACATTATTAGAAAGCAAAGGTTATTATATTTCGAATCAGTTTGACGGCTTTACTACTCTTCCGGATGAATATGAATTGAGCGACGTAAACGGAAACGTTGTTATTGATCATTTGAGCGAAGCACAGATTTTACAGATTTCGGAAATTTTATAGGGAGGGCTTAAACATGAGAAAGACGGGAATGCGTTTTACATGGGAAACAACAAAGAACGGTGACGCGATCAACGAACTGAAAAAGAACGGAATCGCGTTTGAGTATAACCACTTCGGGGAACTCACAGCCGACTTTTACGGAATCGGCATTTTTGAAAAAGTCGATTTTGAACACGTCCAAGGCGATGTATTTGAAATCTGCATAGCATAGCCGAAACGCTCCGATCTGGAGCGTCAGCCGCGGGATGGTCTCCCGGCTCTGATGATGGCAGACCAGAAAACGAAAGCGAGGTTTTTGAACATGGAAAAATATATAATGGTTGCAACAAATGAACAGATAGAAAGAAGCAAGGCGCGCAGAAAAGTCATTGAAGCATTGGAGTATAACCCAATGTGCTACAACTGTAAGAGTTTTGGAAAGTCCTGCAAAGGGTCAACAAATAAAGTATATAGCGGATGCGTCTATAAAGAGGTTGACGAATCGAAACCGTCTATATATACACAGATTTTAGAACAAGTGAAATAGTCGAAACCGCCACTCCTGGCGGTCTGCAGGAACTGCCCCACCTGCACTGATGAGACAGGGCACACAATGAAAGGATGGTTGATTTTATGGCTACAGTTAAATTACAAGGAATTTATGAAAGAAGAAACGCTATCCCGGCGGCAGAACTCAAGCCGGGCATGGTTACAGTTTGGAATTTTGGATACACCGAGACGGTAAAAAGCGTTGAGCCTACCAAGAGCGGAAAAAGCGTCAGATGCGTTATTATTTCCGACGAAAGTGGAAAAGAATACACGCGAACAATGCGAAACGATAGACTTGTAGCAATCGCATAGGCAAGGGCGGCTTTTCCGGGGTTCGATTCCCCGGCTTGCCATTACTCAAAAATGAGCAAATAAAAGGAAAGAGGTATAAGAAATGGAAGAAAGATATATTTTGCACACGGGAAAAGGTGTGCAGATCGTAACAGAATCGCAAGCAATTAACAACGCGCTAGATCAAGAAAAAAGCGGCGTTATTCCGCGTTACTCATTCCGGGATTATAAGACCGGGGAAAAACTTACACCGCCCGGATGGCTTGTGTTCTCAACTTTTGCGGACGGATGCGGCGTTGTGTACCGCAGATCTGACGGAAAAATGATCGTAACAACAGGATTTCAAGGGGATTTTGTTGTAATTTAAGGCGGTACCATTCCGCCTTTTTCGCGTGCTTGGTGCATCCGTTCCGGTTCGATTCCGGGAGCGCGGACTACATGGAAATCGGTTTCCATGCGCAAATTGACAAATAAACACAATATAAGGAGGTGGGAAAGATGGGGAAATATGAGTATATCGGCAAAAGGGAAATCATGCGCCGGGTGGATGCTCTTGGCTATCCAGTGGCATCCGGCAAGCTGTGCAGCTATGCGAAATTCGAGGGCGTGGAATGGGTGGAGTCTGTAAAAATCAAAATAACCGCGCAACGCGGCGGTGACTGGTTGCAGATCACGCAAAGACCGGAAAACATAACACACACTTACAGCCGGTACGATGGGAAAAACTATCTTGACAAGTGGTAAAATGCGGTCTATGCTAGACTGTAACTACATCCGGGCAAGCGTCTTCTGGCGTTTGCCTGTGATCGGCAATAATATCAAATATCATCTGTGCATTATCTATATATGGCATAACATATAGTGTATTTGTGTTATTTGCGGAATTCCGAAGATAATTGCACGTTTGTTACACGTTTTTGGAAAACCGCGAAAATGGAATCTTGACCCCAAAAACGCTACCCCAGGGGGGTACAAAAAAATTACGAAATATTTTTTGGGGCGCTGGAAAAATTTTCTTTCATCAAAAACCCGCCAGTTAGGCGGGTTTTCTTATTTCTTCTCTTTCATTACAATTTCTAAATCAAGCCCCAATGCATCTGTAATCTGCCGCATTTCCTTTTCTGAAAAGTTGTCACGTTTCATTTTTTGCGAAAGATTTTGTGAGCTGGTGTCAATAAGTCTTGCTAGATCGGTCACTCTTAATTCCTTTTCAATAAGCGTATGTTTTACGATTTTTGCAAACAATGTACCGCCTCCTCTCTCTTGACGTGTTTCAATAATATCATAAATAAATTTATTATTCAATTATTTAATTACAAACAATACTTGACAATCACAAAATAAACCGTATAATGTAATTAAAGAGTTACAACAGTAATTGATAAGTTACAGAAAGGGGCACAAATATGGCACAAATAGAACAAACCATCACTACTTTAGAGATTGCAGAAATGATGGAAATGCGTCACGACAGAGTTTTAAGAAAATTGGAAGGACAGGATGTAAAGGGAAAACATACTGAAGGAATCATTGAAATTTTGACTCACCACAATTTAGGTGCGAGTGATTATTTCATTCCATCTACCTACAAAGATGAATCCGGAAAAGAAAACAAGTGCTACAAAGTAACCAAGTTAGGATGTGATTTTCTTGCGAACAAATTCAACGGAGAAAAAGGCATCGTATTTACTGCCCGATACGTGAAACGTTTTGCCGACATGGAGAAAGCCATAAAGAAACCACAGGTGGCATTGCCGAAAAAAGATGACCTATTTGCAGATTGTTACATTTCAAAACAGCAATTGGACGCATCACGCGGAGCGTGGTTCAGAAAAAATAATTGGAAATTAAAAATTATAATGGAACAGTTTGGGTGGACGAGAAAATTTTTATATCACAAGATTCTCGTGGAGCTATCTGACATTTACGACTTAGAACTTGAAGAAAAGTTCTACGTGCAGAGGTTTGGCTATAGACCAGAGTACAAATTGGACTTGTTGGATGGCAGTAAAAGTCTTGCCAGACTTGCGACAGGATATATCAACTATTTATTAACAGAAGAAGGAGACTACTAAAATGGATGAATTTATTAAAATTGTATGTTCAAGTCAGCTTGACAATGAAACCGGAAATGCCTTTGTTGAATACTTCTCACCCTTAACAGAGAAGCTAAAAGGGTTATTAAGTGAAAATTTATATTCAGAGTTCGAGGAACTGCTTTTTAGTTGCTGTGCAAAGAATAATGATTTTTACATGACGGAAGGCGCGAAACTCGCTATAGAGATAATGAAAGGTTCTTACATTCCGAAAGTCTGACACAATTCCGGCGGCGATTCAAACCGCCGGATTTATTTTTGCCCTAGCGCAACGAAATTTTCTTTCGTGAAAATCAAAGACCGCGCCGAATAATCGCTTTTGCTCAACTCTTCTATCAGCTTTTCCCTAGTCATTTCCGGATTCGTCCGGTGCACGTACTGTAAGAGTTCTGAAATTTTATCCATTATGCAACCTCCATAAGTTCAATCAACAGTCTGTCTGCTATTTCAAATACTTCTCTTCCGTATGTAGCCAAGAAGTCTGCTACAATTTCCTCTGTATCAATATCCATGTATACATTATACGAAAGGCAGAATGCATGACATAATTCGTGACATAACACACGGTCAAGGAACCTTCCGCGCAAATCATCCGCAAGATATATCGTTTTCGTGTCCCTGTCGGTCATTCCTACCGTCCTGCTTCCATCACTTCTCTGTAGCATATCGCTGTAACGCGATACTTTGACCAAATTCCATATTTCATTGTTTATCGTGAACAATTTACCACCTCACAAACAAAGAGGGCAAAATGCCCTCTCTATTACATTTTCGTGACAAGCGTAGTCAGCTTTGTCTTGGTCAACTGCTTCTCTTCTGGAGACATACCGGAAAACAGTTCGGTCACATCTTCTGAAAGAGATTTCATGTACTTTTCAAGCTCTTTCATCTTTGCGTCCTTATCTTCCGGCGAATTTCCGTTATGCATTTCCTTTGTCTCCATGTAACTTCTTCGACTCATACCGGCTCTGCCCTCTCTTGCATCGTGAGTACCGGTACTCATGCCATTATTTCCGCTCATAGGCTCTGAATAATACATCTTTCCCATACTCATTCTGTCAAGGTCTCTCATTCGGTCGTATTCTGGCATACTCTCCCACTCCCGGTAATCTTCCGGCATCTGATGATAATATGGCGGTTCTACATATCCTCTGCGCGTTCCACGTCCTTTCGGTGCGAATCTTCCGTTTGAGTACCGGTACTCATTGTAGTATCTTCTTCCCGGATAATCCCCAAATTCTTCCACCATGCGCATAATTTCTTCATCTTCAGACTTTTTCATAGCTTCAACAATGTTATAGTCCTTGTCAAAGCATACGATGTTCTTTGCAATCTCCGTCCAATCCTTGAGATCATCAAGGTTTTGTCCCTCAAAATTCTCAATTCCGATGCCGTCAACGTGGGCTTTCACGCAATCCATAATCTGTTTCGCAAACTTATGCATAATATCAAGCCTCCCTTACTGCAATCAAATTACTGTTCTGCACCTCGATGGCCTGTGCGGACGTATTCTGCACGGCTACGGTACTGCAACAACCGCAAGGTACATCAACGTATGCCTGCGCCGATACATTAAAGAAATTCTCAACTGCGGCAGGGGTTACGATCATCTTTGTTGACTGCAAAGGCTCTCCGTCAACCGCGATTGCAAGCGAAATCTCTTCAACTGTGCCGCCTGTCGGGATCTGAATGTTGCCGGAATACGATACAAGGAATCTAGCCTTGCACTGATTGGTGATACCTCTTAGCTTTATAATTCCACTTCCCTGTCTGTGTACGATACATTTTGTTCCGTTTACTGCCGTTTCTGTAAATGCAACATCTTCTCCAGCGCCAACGGTTTGTAATGCAATTCCTGTTACTTCCATTATTTTTACCTCTCTTCCATAAAATAAGGGCAAACATTACAGTCTGCCCTTTGGTTATAAGTAATACTGCTTAGCAGACATGATCGAGTTAAACTCAATTAAGATACTCAATTATTTAGTTTTAGCAGCCACAACCGGTGTTGCATCCGCATCCATATGCATAAGCATTTGGGTTAGGTACAACATATGCCGGGATAGCAGACGGATTTACCGCATTGATAATCTGCTGTGTCTGAGCCGCCATCTGAGTTGTAAGCAGTGCGCTCTGACGATCCTGTGAAGCTGCTCTGCGAAGGTCGTTATTTTCTGCCTGTAAGCTAGAAATTTTCTCATTGCAGAGATAATCAAGAATAGCGCGTGTTCCTGCATTCTGACTGTCGATAATGTCTCTCGTGTTGCTGTTCATGGTGTTCTGCAACGCGCAAGTGTTAGTTGCCATGTTGTAGTTTACACCTTGGATAGCTTCTCTTGTTTCGCAGCAGCAGTTTGCAAGCTGTGACTGTAATGCGTTTGTATTCTGCATGTTAGCGACTGTATCAGCATTGATAGCCTGCTGAATGCCGAATCCGGTCTGCAAAATGTTTGTGTTGATGCCATTCATGCCGGTTTGCACTGCATAGAATCCGTCACAAAGTCCGTTTGTAATGCCATCAAGTTTTGACACAACCGCCTGATTATCAAATCCGCGCTGGATTTCGCTTCCGACACCACCATTCATTCCGTTTCCTCCGAATCCGTTACCGAATCCACCCCATCCGAAGATGGCAAAGATAACGATAATGAACCATAACCATGAGCCTTCTGCGCCCCATCCGTTGTTATTTCCGTTTCCGTCAATGTTTGCTACAAGTGGAACGGATGCACAATTACCTGTGTTAAACATAGAATTTACCTCCATAATTCATTTTTATATACATAATCTTGCAAGAATTAGTATCACATTCCTAACTGGCTTTTAAACGACTCAAAAGCCTTATCTGCGTCAATTCCCTTTTCTTTGCACAAATTCCTAGCCATCTGTTCGATGCCCTTGGAATCTCCCTTCTGTGCCATCTGCATAGCATTTCTAGCCATAGGGTTGCTCATTACGCTGTTGTTCCCCATCATTTGTTGCAAAAACTGCTGTGGGTTTCTCATTCCCTGTAACATCTGCATAGGATTCATTAAGACTCACTCTCCTTTTGTGTTCGTGAAGATTTTCTTTGCGTTTGCGAAGATAACTTATCTTCCAACTCTTCCATCTTTCCAAACAAGCAATCTAATTTGTCAGTAATAGCCTTTGTCGCATCATCAGATAGCCCTATTTCAATTCTTTTATCATCGCTTGAAGAATCTGCCATCTGCTCATTAAAAGGCTTGTAAACGGTCTTTCTGATTGTTCCGTTGGCATCCCATTGTTTTGCTACGATTGCGCTCATGTCCTGCATCGGGAAAAACGCAACACTTCCATCCATAGGCACATCATTTGCCATGATAGCTGATTCCGACTGTACTACTTTCCCTTGGATTCCAAGAAATTGCGGTTGCATCTGCGGAATCTGTGGCTCTGGTTGTTGAAACCTCTGCATTGGGTTGTACTGATATGCGGCATAGCTTGGGTTTGGGTTAAATGCCATATTCTGATTTTGCATCTGATACATTCTCTTCCTCCAATACTTCCTTGATTGCGTGAATCATTGCTGACTGATACACGAGCGGAACCTTTGACACATCTTCTCTTGTTAAGATTTTTTCAAGAATTTCATCCGTAAATAACATTCCGCATCCCTCCTATGCTTATATTTTTGCATAAAAAAATACGGTTCTTCCGCAAAAAATAAGCAGAAAAACCGCACAAAAAAAGACGCTCAATGCGTCCAAACTTCCATAGTAATCATATTCAATTAACTTTTAGCACTTGTACAAGAAACTCCTTTCTTTAGTAAAATAAAGGCTTCCGAGCCTTTTTTGATTACCTTTTGATTACTTTTTGATTACTCTCTTTCCCCTAATCTATAGAAAACCTTGATTTTATGTGGTTTTCTGAAAGCCAATAAGGGGACTCGAACCCCTGACCC